>Ga0208521_1000352_pt1 | contig 29977 bp, 26 predicted proteins | sample ETNtaG_24_FD_185754 | JGI IMG/M metagenome (GOLD analysis project Ga0208521, IMG submission 185754) | Marine microbial and viral communities from oxygen minimum zone, Eastern Pacific Ocean - ETNP201306SV47 (SPAdes) (version 2) | ecosystem: Environmental > Aquatic > Marine > Oceanic ... | reverse complement strand
GGCCAGCTTGAAGGCATTTGTTGAAAAATTTAATAATGTCAAGGACGACCTCCGTCTGGTAATGCAAATTTATAACACTGAAAATTTCAGGGATGACGGAGTGATTGTCGATACAAAGACGGGGAAACGAATAACCTTTGACTGGGAAATCCGTGACCGATATTTTAAATCAGGGAAATTTGTATTTAAAGAATTGGGACAATTTGAACGAAAATTGAAAAAAGGGGAGATAGGGTTATCACTTCAGTGTGACCAGGATGAAACGGCGGTGATGGCTGCCTGGCATGAAGATTGGCTGAAAGAAAAACCCCGAAAGAAAAAATTAAGAACTGACCAAAAAAGTGATGAATTTGGAATGGTGCGCTACACCAGGCATTTCAGGATTTACTTCTATAAAAAAAATCGGTGAGTTTCGAAAAATGATTTCTAAAGCATTAATAAAAAGTTCATTTAATCATACGGTTTTTCATGAAAGAAATTCCTAACCAGTCTTTTTATGAATTCAGTTTATGCCTTATACAAATTTTCCAGAATATCTCTATACCGTTCCGTCACCACTTTTCTCCGGACTTTCAATGTAGGAGTTAACTCATCTTTGTCCTGATCAAAATCTTCTTCCAATACAAAAAATTTCTTTATTGTTTCGTATGAAGCCAGCTTTTCATTCTTGAGGTGGACTTCCTGGCGATAGAGTTCGTGGACTTCCTCTTTTTTAGAAAGATTAGCCAAATCCTGGTATAAAAGTTTGTGGTCACGGGCAAATTTGGCGATCTCATCTTCATCCATAGTTATGAGTGCAGTCAAATACGGTTTTTTATCGCCAAATACCATGGCCTGGCTTACGTAAGGACTGGTCTTTAAAAGATTTTCTATATTTTGTGGTGCCACATTTTTTCCGCCAGCTGTAATGATCAAGTCCTTTTTTCGATCTGTAATAAATAAATAACCATCTTCATCAATATGACCCACATCTCCTGTATGAAGCCAGAAGCTGTCGTTGCTACCAGGTTTCAATAGTTCATTAGTTGCCTCTTCGTTTTTATAATATTCTTTTATATTTTGTGGAGCACGGACACAAATTTCACCATCATCAGCAATCTTCACTTCAGTCTCAGGAAGTAGTTGACCCACGGAACCAATTTTAACAAACCCCGGTTTATTACAGGATATAACCCCAGTTGTCTCCGTCATACCATAGGCCTCATAAATGGTGATGCCCATCCATTTAAAATAGTGTATTATTTCCGGTGAAATAGGTGCTGCACCTGATATCATAAATCGTATCCGACCGCCAAAAATATCCTTGATCTTATTGTAAATAAGAAACTTGGCAATGGCTGATTTGAATTTTAATGTAATGGGAATCGATTCCTTTTTAGATAACAATTCGGAACGTTTTCTACCTGTTTCAACTGACCAGTTATACACTTTTTTCTGCACCCATGTTGCATCTCCAATCCCTGTGGAAATCCGTGCATAATATTTTTCATAAACACGGGGAGTACCGAACAGGATGGTTGGCCCAACCTGGCGCGTATTATCCGGCATATCTTCAATACTTTCAGCAAAGGCGGTCTCATTACCATAAACAAGTTTCAAAAAATGTCCCAGGAGTCGCTCTGCAATATGAGCTAATGGTAAATATGCTAACGAGATATCCTCTTTTCGAATATCAAGCATATCTGGCAAATATTTAATCATGGAGATGACGTTGTCACTGTTGATGATACCAGCTTTTGGGTGTCCTGTTGTTCCTGATGTATAAATAAAGCTTATTACTTCTTCCGGTTTACTGGATTCGATCCTTTGTTCAAAAGAATCATCATCGATGCCTGTTTCAATAAAATCAGCAAACGAAGTCACATTGGGAAGATCTTTGGGGTGGTACGCATCAAAGACGACTGCTTTTTCAACGTTTGGCAATCTACCCCAAATTTCTAAAATTTTATCAAGTTGTTCCTGATCCTCAATAAACATGAGTCGTGCATCGCTATGCTCTGCTATATAAAGAACTTGTTCTTTTGTATTAGAATGGTACACTGGTGCCGTAACACACCCAATGCACATAATAGCCATATCACACATGACCCACTCCAACCGCGTTTGTGATAGAATAGAAACTTTATCTCCGGGATTCATGCCAGAGGTCAGCAAGGCTTGCCCGATCTTTTTGGCATTTGCCCCGTATTCACCCCAGGTTTGAGATTCCCAAACTCCTTTTACCTTAGACCAGTTTGCAATATCATGTTTCTGTTCAGTCACGTGATGCAAGAATGCTTTAGGAACCGTATTGCAAATATTAAAGTCAGGTTTACTCATGATCGCCACAAACGTGCTCTGCGGACATATTTCCCTTCGCCTAAATACATTTCCCGCACTTTTTCTTCCTCATATAATTCGTCATAGGTTCCGCTTAAAAAAATCTTACCTGATGTAAGAACATACCCGTAATCTGCAATTTTAAGAGCTTGGGTCACATTTTGTTCAACCAAAAGTATTGTTACTCCAGCTTGATGTAAGTCTTGAATAATTGTAAAAATTTCCTGAACGAGTTTTGGTGACAAACCTAAAGATGGTTCATCCAATAATAACAATTTTGGTTCCAGCATTAATGCTCTGGCAATAGCCAGCATTTGTTGTTCCCCTCCGCTTAATGTTCCAGCCTGCTGACTGCCGCGTTTTAAAAGTATTGGGAAATGGGCTGTGACTTTTTCAAAACGCTCTGCAAATAGATCTTTATCTTTTATCAGGAAGCCACCCATCAATAAATTTTCATTAACAGTTAATTCCGGGAAAATGCGTCTATTTTCAGGTACATGGGATATACCCATTTTGATGATTTCTTCAGGATCTTTATGATCGATTTGTTCGTCATTATAATGGATGGTGCCGTATTCCGGTTCAGTAATGCCGCAGATCGTTTTTAAAATGGTTGTTTTCCCTGCGCCATTGGCTCCAAGAATGCAAACAAGCTGTCCTTTTTCAACGCCCAGTGAAACTCCATGAAGAGCTTTGATCTTGCCGTAAAACGTCTCTACTCCAACCATCTTAAGCATGGACTTCGTCCCCCAGGAATACCTTGATTACTTCAGGATGATTTTTTACTTCTTCCGGTTCTCCCATTGCCAGAACCCTGCCGGAATCCAAAACACAGATACGATCCGAAATATTCATAACTAAATTCATATCATGCTCTACCACTAACACAGTTATATTCAGTATATTTCTTATTTCAGAAATAATTTTTCCAATTTCCAATGTCTCCTGGTCATTCATTCCCGCAGCAGGTTCATCCATCAGGATCAATTTTGGTTTACAAATCAGCGCACGTGCAATTTCAACCAATTTTTGAATACCATATGGCTGCCCGCTCAAATACTTCTTTTCAAAGTTGGCAATCCCTAAAAAATCCATAACCTCTAAGGCTAACGCTTCTTCTCTTCCACGCTCTTTTCGTGAAATCCATCTAGTGAATGTATCCCTCACAGTTAACCTGCGGTGGGCACCTAATAAAATATTATCGAGGAGAGTCATAAAAGGAACATTCTGGAGATTTTGGAAGGTACGGGAAATACCATATTTGACAATCTCATGAGGTCTTCTGTTCAGGAGGTCAACATTGTTATATTTTATAGAACCCCGTTGAGGAGAACAAAAACCATTGATGCAATTGAATAATGTGGATTTTCCGGAACCATTGGGCCCTATTAAAGAAAAGACTTCTCCCTCTTTTACGTCAAACGATACACCATTCAGGGCCACCACACCTGAAAATTGCATGTGCAGATTATTAATTTGCAAGTCAGCCATGACAAAAAAAGCCCCCGATATAAAGATCGAGGGCTTTATAATTTAATTGTTATTATTTAACCCATTCAGAAATAACAGTCTGAACGCCTTCTTTCACTTGAACGAGGACTACAGATTCTGTTCCGGCATGATCGCTTGGACTGTATGTGATTGGCGGGAAAGCACCTGAATCCCATTTGTTCAACGTTTCCAAACCATTGATCAAACGTTTGCGCGTGGGGTTTTTCCCGGCCCGGTCCAGTCCTTCAACAAGAACTTTTGCTGTAATGAAACCATAGAAATGGTACATACCCATATAGGCTTCCGGCACTTCGTATTTTGCGCATAATTCTCTATAGTGGACAGCACCCGGTGCATCAGAATTCCACAAATTCGCAAAGTTTGATGCAATAAAACCTTCACCGGCAGGTCCGGCTGCAAGCGCAACACGATGATCCATTGTAGGACTTGTTCCATAAAACTGGGGTGAATAACCCATTGCAGCTGCAGTCTTCATCACAATAATGGGTTCTTTGACCACCCCGGCGATAATCACGTGACCCACACCACCTTTAATCAAGTTACCAACTTGACCGGTAAAATCAGTTGCTCCACGCTGATAGGCTTCTTTTTGTATAGACGTGCCTGTTGCTTTTTCAGCTTCAGCTGCACCTTTTAATACATTTTCACCATAATCATCATCCTGATAAATCAAACCAATTTTGGCATTGGCATCTTGACTCAAGATATGATCAACAAGAATTCGGGTTTGTTTATCGTAACCCGTATCTGTATGGAAAATTAAGTCACTTGCTGGGCGTGACATATCGGACATAGTACCCGATTGTGTTGCTGGAGCAATGAGTGGTGTGCCTGTTTCAGCCAAAATGGGCCTGATGGCTTCACATGGTGAAGTTCCTATTACATTATACAAGCAAAATACCTGGTCTTTTTCAATCAATTTCTTTGCTGCCACTACAGCTTTTTGAGGATTGTATTGATGATCTTCGATTACCATTCTTATTTGACGACCATGAACTCCACCTTCTTCATTGATGTATTGGAAATACAGATTTGAACCGGCAGGTAAAACTGCGCCTAATTCTTTCATAGGACCGCTCAAGTCCTGAATATTGCCAATCAAGATTTCTGTATCAGTTACCCCTGGTGCTGGTGCCTGTTTACCACAGGTAATAAACAACAGCAGGATACTAACCATTGTTGTCATTTTTTTCATGATTACATCTCCTGGTTTGTTAATAAAGTAAATCATTTTTTCGGATTGAATGGAAATAATTTCCAGTAAATTCTCATTTTGAGCCACATTCCATATAATCCTTGTGGTTGGAATATAATAAATAACAGCATTATTAAACCGAAAATGAATGCTTGAAAATCACCAGCTTCCAAATGGATATATTTTGCCAATCCATCTTTAAATAAAGGAATAAACAGGTTTTCCATTAACACAATAAACAAGGTTCCCAGTACAGCACCATAGATTGATCCAGCTCCGCCAATAAGCACCATTACGATAAAAAATATTGATAATAAAATATCAAAATGATCTGTAGAAATAAAATGGTTTGTATGGGCAAATAAAACACCGGCAAAACCGGCAAACATACCTGAAATAAAAAACGACATCATTTTATACTTGGCTAAATTGATTCCCGATGCCTGAGCTGCTTGTTCCGAATCCCGGATAGCCATAAATGCACGGCCAAGTTTGGATTGGACAATTCTCCTGGCAATAATAACAGCCAGAATAACAAACGTATAAATCAAAAAATAATTATCCCAATCATTTTTTATGGTCATTCCAAAGAAAGAAGCTTTAGAAACTTGTAAGCCACCAGCACCGCCTGTCCATTCCCGAAGCGAAATGATGAGACGCTTAACAATAAATCCAAATCCCATCGTTGTCAGTCCCAGGTACATGCCTTCAATTCGTAATGCAGGAAAACCAATCACAAAACCGAACAATCCAACAATAATGGGTGTAATTATTAACGAAAGTTCAAAAGGCAATCCTACTTGATCAACTAATATTGCAGAAGCATAGGCTCCGATGGCTAAAAATGCAGCATGACCTAAAGACATCAATCCCGTAAATCCACTCAATAGATCCAACCCTGCAGTCAGAATGATATAAATTCCGGCCATGTTCAAGATATAAAGGTAATATTTATAACTAAACGTGGTATTTTTGAGAAGAAATGGAAAAAGATAGATTGCAATTATTAATACGGGAATCCATTTCAGGTTTTCATCTTCGTAACGACCTTTCATTAGACCCTCTTCACCTTTGTGATTCCAAATAGACCATCAGGCCTTATCATCAGTACCGCAATTAAAATGATCCAAACAATAATGTCATTTATTTCCTTAATCCATACGAAATGGAACGAAAGTGTGCCCATGCTTACTGTTTCAATAACTCCTAAAATAATGCCGCCGGCAACAGCTCCGGGAATTGAGCCGAACCCTCCCAAAATAGCTGCCGGAAATGCTTTCAATCCCAGGTAGCTCATGGTTGTATCCAGCAGCGCCATACGTGGCGCAAGCAATGCACCACTGATCACTCCAACCAAAGCAGAAAATATCCATACCATTCTATATACCTGTTTAACCGGAATACCCATGAGCTGGGCTGCTTCAGAATCTTCTGACGTAGCTTTCATCGCTATGCCCCAGCGGGTTTTATTAAAAAAGAAAAAGAACAATCCCATCAGTAATATAGCACAAATAATAATAGCCAAATCCAATACGGAAATAACGATGCCTCCAGCTTTAATCGTACTGTCTCCAAAAGGAGAAACAGGAACCAGGCTTATAGGGCCAGCGATCATGGCTGTAAGGGAACGAAGAATAATGGCCAAGCTTATGGTTGCCATTATGATTGAAAAAACCGGTTCATCTTTTAATGGACGGTTTATGATATAATCCAAAATGATGCCGAATATAACTGCGAAAACAATTGAACTTAAAAGTGCTGCAAGAAATACCCAGCCATTCAATCCACCAGCCATCCCAGAAAATTGAGTTACAAAAAAGAAATTTACGTATGCTCCGACCAGCATGATTTCACCCTGGGCAAAGTTCACCACTTCAGTGGCTTTATAAATAAGTGTAAAACCCAACGCGATAAGAGCATAAATGCAGCCCAGAGCAATACCACTTATAGATTCCTGCAAAAGACCGGTGAGTATTTCATTCATAAATCAGCAGGTGTCTCCTTATTATCAATTGGAATCTGCTATTTCCAATTCATGGTCTCTCCAAAAAAGTACTATCGCGATTTTACATTTCCAGATGAACCAGCTTAATGCCCAGTTCTTTTGCGTGGGTAATGATGCGTTCTTCCCGATAAAATTCACCATAGTAAATTATTTTGATTCCTGCATTGGCGATCATCTTAAAACAATCATAGCAGGGTGAAGCGGTGATAAAGATTTCCGTATTATCAATCTGAACACCGTTACGGGCTGCCTGAACGATAGCATTTGCTTCTGCGTGAATCGTTCGTATGCAGTGGTCGTTTTCCATTTCATGGCCAACTTCATCACAATGGGGCAGACCGCGGATACTTCCGTTATATCCTGTAGAAAGGAGGGTTTTATCCCGAACAATTACAGCGCCTACATGCTTCCGGTCACAGGTAGAACGGGTGGCCACCTCGTTGGCGATATTCATAAAATATTTTCTCCAGGAAATTCGTGTATCAGTCATACGTAATTATCAGGCAAAGTAATTAAGGGTTGATTTCATACAACCGCATAATTTATCAATTTCTTCCTTTGTATTGTAAATATAAAAGGAGATTCGCGCAGTGCCGCTGACTCCCAGCTTTTTCATGATGGGCTGGGTACAGTGATGTCCCGTACGTATAGCAATGTTATCCTGGTCAAGAAATTGTGCTAAATCGTGAGGATGAACTCCATCTACATTGAAGCTGATTATCCCACCGTGAATATTTTTTTTATTGTAAATACGTACTCCATTGATTTCATTGAGTTTTTTCATTCCGTATTCAGTCAGTTCCCCTATATGTTCCTCAACTTTTTTCATACTGATATTTTGTAAAAAATCAAGGGCTTTTCCCAACCCAACCGCCTGGGCAATATTAGGCGTTCCAGCTTCGAACTTCCAGGGAATGTCGTTCCAGGTAGAATGTGTCATGGTGACCTTCTCAATCATTTCGCCTCCACTCTGAAACGGTTCCATGGATTCCAGGAGTTCCGGTTTTCCAAATAAAATTCCTACACCGGTTGGCCCCAGCATTTTATGACCGGAAAATGCGAAAAAGTCACACCCTAATTGTTGTACATCTACGGTTGTATAGGGGACGCTCTGGGCACCGTCCACCACCGTAATTGCGCCTACGGTTTTCGCATGGCGAATGAGTTTTTGCACCGGGTTGAGTTTCCCCAAGGTATTTGATTTATGGATGAGTGCAAATACTTTTGTTTTTGGAGTAAAATATTTTTCAAGTTTTTCCAGGTCTAATTCCAAATCATCATTGAGGGGAATGTATTTTAATACCGCGCCGGTCCGTTCAGCTGTAATTTGCCAGGGAACCAGGTTAGAATGGTGTTCCATTTCTGTGACCAGGATTTCATCTCCTGGTTTCAACTGCTGCTGGGCCCAGGCGTAGGCAACCAGATTAATGCTTTCTGTTGTCCCCCGCGTAAAAATTATGGAACGGTCATCTTTTGCGTTGATAAAACCCGCAATTTTTTTACGTGCGTTTTCATAAGCGTCTGTCGCCTGCTGGCTTAAACGGTACACTCCACGGTGAACATTTGCGTTGGATTTACGGTAGAATTGGTTAAGCTTATTCAGGACTTGAATTGGTTTTTGTGTTGTGGAAGCGTTATCAAAATAGACTAAGGGATTTTCACCGTTTTCCGCTTCAAGGAATGGAAAATCCTTACGGATTGATTCTATAGCCAGCATAGCTTTACATCATGCCTAGCTGAAGCCGGGCTTCCTCAGACATCATTTCCATATTCCACGGTGGTTCCCAAACCAGTTCAACATTGGCTTCAGCTACACCCGAGATGGATTCAACTTTACTTTTTACTTCTGATGCAATGCTGGGACCCATTCCACATCCGGGCGCTGTGAGGGTCATTTTTATTTCAATTCTCCATTGACCGTCTTCCAATTCGAAAGGTCGGCAGTCGTAAATCAAACCTAACTCTGCAATGTTTACAGGGATTTCAGGATCGTAACATGTTTTTAATTGGTCCCAGACCATGTCTTCATGAAAGTCCCCCTGGATGGTTTCAACTTTTTTTTGAGTCGTTTTTTCTTTCCCTAATGCATCGGCATTTTCACTGTTTATTTGCGCCATATTTCCACGAATTATCAGCGTGTAACTTCCACCAAGAGCTTGAGTGATTTGGACCGATTCTCCTTTTTTTATAGTAATTTTATCGCCGGAGGGTACAAGATGTGCATCCACATCTCGTGTTATTTTTACTTCTTCACTTCCTAACATTACTTTAATATCTCCATCTTAATTTTGTGTAAAGCGCTCGCAAATCCATGAGTCCTCTGGCTGGTAATAGAATGTCCCAGTCCTAAAGAATTCAGAAGAGATTCAGCTTCCATGATCTTAATCTCTTCCGGCATACGATTATTGAGTACCATTTCCAAAAGCCGGAGTAATCCTTTTACGATTAGTGCATCTGAGTCAGTTTGAAAAACAAAAGTCAGATCCGGTTGTTTTTTTCCAACGACCCATGCCTGAGACGTACATCCATAAATTTTATTTTGTTCTGTTTTTAATTCGTAAGGAAGTCCGGAACTTTGTTTTCCTAAATCCAGCAGTTGGACAAATTTATCTTTTGGGTCCGGTAAAATTTCGAAATCTGCACTGATTTCCTCCAAAGTCTGTTGAATAGTTTTCATGAGAGCCAATCAGTGAACTGGTTATGGATATAATCCTGGATAGAAATTGGTTTCACCTTTTCGATGATTTCATTTGCGAACCCATGAATTAATAGTGATTTGGCAGTTTCAGAATCAATCCCCCTGGTTTGTAAGTAAAATATAGCATCATCATCCAATTCGCCGGTGGAGGATCCATGGGAACATTTTACATCATCAGATAAAATTTCCAATTGCGGATTGGCATTCATCAATGCTGAGGGGCTTAGCAGTAAATTCCGGTTGGATTGATCAGCATCAGTCTGTTTTGTGTTTTTCCGGACAACAACTTTTCCATTGAAAACTCCGGAGGATTTTTCCGCTAAAATATATTTAAACAATTGTCGGCTTTGGCAGAAATTTTGTTGGTGGTCCACAATCACATGTTGGTCATGGTGTTGTTGATCTTCTGTCAGGCAAAGACCATTGAAAACAGCTTCACCGCCATCGCCTGCAAAGTCAAGTTTTATGTCGTGACGAAATAATTTAGCGCCGGAAGAAAAGGAGGTTGTGTTTAACCGTGCATCATTTTTGAGGATGTAATTAGTTGTGGCAGTGTGGCACCCGAATATATCTTCTTCCAGAATTCGAATGTAGTTTAATGAAGCATTCTCATCAATTGAAACCTGTGTAACCGGATTGACAAAGTAAGGAATTTTCGTTTCACCTATATAATGCTCAACAAGTGTAGCTTGAGAATTTCTTCCAATTTGAAACACAAGCCGTGGATGGTTCATGAATTGATCAGAAAGAGCAGTTGTGAGATGAATGATTTGAATTGGTTTTTCAATGATTGAATCCGGTTCGACTATCAGTGAAATTTCTGAATTCATCAGGGCTGTGTTCAATGCCAAAAAAGGATTCTGATTGCCATTCAAGCTGTATTCATCCCCGTCTATCTGAGAAAAATCCTCATGTGATTTTACTGAAACTCCCGTAGGTAATTTGGTCAACTGTGGTTGATAATGACCGTTAATGATGATAATAGAATAAGTGTCGGGAATCAATCCCGGAATTTTATCTGGAATTTTCGGAAGATCTTTTCCCCATGCTAAACGATACTCATTTTTTCTAATTTCTGAAAAATCTGTGAATTGCCATTCCTCCCATTTTTTCGTGGGGAACCCTAATTGATTAAACCGGTCAAAAGCTGTTTTTCGCAATGATCGAATTTCTTTTCTCTCATCCAGACAGTGATCCAGCAATGCATGAAATTGACGCTGTAAATAATTCATTTTTCCAGCCAGGAATAACCCTTTTCTTCTAATTCTAACGCCAGTTCTTTTCCGCCGGACTTCACAATTTGGCCGTTCATGAGGACATGAACATAATCTGGAACAGCATATTTTAATAATCGCTGGTAATGTGTGATTAAGATAATAGCTCTGTCTTCCCGGCGATACTGATTGATTCCATGAGCAATGGTTTTTAAAGCGTCAATATCCAAACCGGAATCGGTTTCATCCAGAACTGCCAGTTCCGGCTCTAGAATTAACATTTGTAAAATTTCATTCCGTTTTTTTTCTCCGCCGGAAAAACCGTCATTTACTGATCGCTTCAGGTAGGTTTCATCTAGATCAACTTCCTTTAGTTTTTCCTTGATGAGTCGCATGAAGTCAGCCGCATTAATTTCTTCCTCTTCCCGGTTGCGACGTTTTGCATTCAATGCCTCCTTAAGAAAGTAGGTGGTGTTTACTCCAGGGATTACAACGGGGTATTGAAATGAGAGAAAAATTCCATTTAAAGCACGATCTTCCGGGGAAATAGCTGCAATATTTTTTTCTTTGTAGTAGACCTCTCCGGAAGTGACAGAATAATTGTTTTTGCCAGCAATGAGATTCGCCAGAGTACTTTTCCCTGAACCATTTCGCCCCATTATTGCATGAACTTCTCCCTGTTTCACATTCAAGTTTATCCCCTTAAGAATCTCTTTATTTTCAACCGCAGCACAAAGATTTTTTATTTCCAGCATAGCCTATTAGCCCACACTTCCTTCCAAACTGACCTCCATAAGTTTTTGTGCTTCCACTGCAAATTCCATGGGCAGTTCTTTAAATACTTCTTTACAAAATCCATTCACAATTAAAGAAACTGCATTTTCCGTAGACAATCCTCTCTGGTTGCAGTAAAACAATTGCTCTTCGCCAATGTTGGAGGTGGAAGCTTCGTGTTCCATTTTGGCAGTTGGATTTCGAACATCAATGTAGGGAAACGTATGAGCTCCGCACTCACTTCCGATGAGTATGGAATCGCACTGGGAATAGTTCCGGGCATTTTCAGCATTTTTCATAATCTTCACCTGTCCCCGGTATGTATTCTGGCTTTTGCCGGCAGAAATTCCTTTCGAGATAATTGTGCTGCTGGTGTTACTCCCTAAATGAATCATTTTTGTCCCCGTATCGGCCTGCTGATGATTGTTGGTAAGCGCAACGGAATAAAATTCTCCTTTTGAATTATCACCCTTTAGAATGACGCTGGGATATTTCCAGGTAATGGCAGACCCGGTTTCCACTTGGGTCCAGGAGATTTTTGAATTGTCTTCCAGACATGTACCTCTCTTTGTTACAAAATTATAAATTCCTCCCTTTCCGTCTTTATCTCCTGGATACCAATTTTGGACAGTGGAATATTTGATTTCAGCGTCTTTATGAGCAATTAATTCAACAACGGCAGCATGGAGTTGGTTTTCATCACGCATGGGAGCAGTGCACCCCTCCAGGTAGCTCACATAGCTGCCTTCATCTGCTACAATGAGAGTCCGTTCAAATTGCCCGGTATTTGCTGCATTGATCCTGAAATAGGTTGACAGTTCCATGGGACAGCGAACGCCTTTGGGAATGTATACAAACGATCCATCGCTGAAAACTGCGGAATTCAGCGCAGCAAAAAAATTATCAGTCATAGGTACAACCGATCCAAGATATTTTTTCACAAGATTCGGATGGTTGTGAACTGCCTCTGAGAATGAACAGAAAATAATACCGTGTTTTTTTAGGTCTTCTTTAAAGGTTGTAGCAACTGAGACACTATCAAACACAGCATCCACAGCAACACCAGCTAACATTTTCTGTTCTTGCAGGGGAATCCCCAATTTGTTATAGGTCTCCAGCAATTCCGGGTCAACCTCATCCAGGCTTTTTAATTCTTTTTTTTCCTTAGGGGCAGAATAGTAGCTAATTGACTGATAATCAATAGATGGATATGTGATATGTGCCCAGGAAGGATTTTTCATTTTTCCCCAGTTTTTGTATGACTTTAATCGCCAGTCTCTGAGCCAGTCCGGTTCACCTTTCTTTGCGGAAATAACCCGAATTACATCTTCACTCAACCCCGGAGGAATTGTTTCCTGTTCAATATCCGTGACAAATCCGTATTTATAATCCTGGCTGATGGCTTCATCAATTATACTATTTTCTTTTTTCAATGTATTCTTCATCTTAATGTCTTGTAATGTCGGCCAAAGTCAAATTATCGAACATGGAAACGATGGCTTCATTTACACGGTTGATGGGTTTACGGATATTGCAAATATCAAGCTGAACACAGTTTGAATCTGCAGAACAATCCATAATTCCAATTGGACCTTCCAGAATTTGGATCAAAGCGTTCATGTTGATATTATCCAGAGATTTTTTCAATCTATATCCTCCATGGGCTCCCTGTATAGCCTCAATGATATTATGTTTGGCCAATTGCTGGAGTGTTTTTGCCAGCAGCTGCAGAGGAATCCGATGGGTTTCAGCGATTTCCTTAGTGCTTACAATTTTTTCTGTGGCTTGTCCCTGGATGTGCCTCAGGGCAATAAGAGCATATTCTAATTTACGGGTTAATTTAAGCATATCCGATTATTTTAGTCGTATTTAATATAATGGGAAAAAATATATAATACAAGTGACAATTTATATGGCTTCATACATTACTCAGGTTTAAAAAAAGCCTTCAGGATCCTGAAGGCTTTTTAGTGAAAGCAGATTTATGGTTTACAGCCCGTTTCCGGACCTCTACGTCCATTCAAAGATACGATCTTACATAGTTTTTAGCATTGCTTCCACTTCATCACAGGTATTGCGCACGCCGGCCACCGATTTCGCCAGCGCTTCTTTTTCTGCGGCATTCAAATCAGCTTCGATAACTTTGGCCACGCCGTCTTTGTTCAGTATGGCTGGTACTCCAACGAACATACCATTTACCCCGTATTCGCCTTCTAGAAATGCGCAGGTGGCAATGATCTTGTTCTTGTCATAAATGATCGCTTCGGCCATATCCAATGCCGCCCAGGCAGGAGATACAAAGGCGGAGCCAATGCCCATTAAACCGACAACTTCGCCGCCGGCTTTACGGGTGCGGGTTTCGATTGCCTCCAAAGCTTCCTTGGATACGAATTCCTCCACTGGCATACCGCCGACGCGGCAGCATGACCGGATTGGAACCATATTGTCGCCGTGTCCGCCTAAAACAAGGGCTTCAACGTTTTCCACCGATACCCCGGCTTCCTGAGCCACGAAATATCGGTAGCGGCCGCTGTCCAACTGACCGGCCATACCCATCAATTTATTTTTCGGGGGTTGCAAAATCTTATACAGCGTATACACTATCGCATCCAGCGGATTCGCGATCGAAATAATGGTCGCATCCGGACAATACTTTTGAATGCCTTCAGCCACTGACTTGGTGATCTTGATGTTGGTCTGCAAAAGTTCTTCGCGGGTGGGAATCGTACCGTCAGGGCGCTTGGTCCGCGGAACGCCAGCCGTATTGATCACGATATCCGAACCTTCCAAAACGTTGAATTCTTTCCCGGCGTCGTAATGAATATCGGTGGAAATGGTCGGTGCTCCTTCCGCAATGTCCAGTGCCTTGCCTTTGGCTAAATCCGGAGGTTTTATATCCATGAAACCGATTCTCTTGGCCAAACGTCTTTTCGCCGCTTCGGCAAAGAGAACGCCGCCGATATTTCCCCCGCCAATCAAACCAAGCTTGTTTATGGCCATGGTATTTCTCCTTTTATAATTTTGTACGTTGTTTCTGTGTGAAAAATCAATCACACATTTGTTTTTAGTGCATTATCTGAGTGAATTCAGATAATGCAAGTTGACCTGCATTGGTCTACTGTCATTGAATATTTTCTTTAACCCATTTTGCACTCACTGACTTTGGCCGTGTAAGCGGTGTCCCCAGGGCTCTGTTCAGGACTAATTGCGATAGCATTCCCATGGTTCGAGATACGGCGAACAGTACGGTATAGTATTGGAATTCCGTAAGACCGTAATGATAAAGCAATGCCCCTGAGCCGGCATCAACATTGGGCCAGAAGTTTGCAATCGGAGCTTTGCCTGCATCAACCCGTTCTTTTGAAAAAGCCTCAAGTACTTTTGGTACTATGTTAAACACACGGTCTACAGTCAAAAATATGGGATCGTCTGCCAGGTACTGTTTGCCGAACTCATTGAAACCGGTAAAACGCGGATCGGTTACCCGCAATACAGCATGGCCATATCCAGGAATTACTTTCCCAGCCCGGAGAGTCTCGAACGCCATTTCTTCTATCTGTTCTTCGGATGGAGTTCCTCCAAATTTGTCCATGACTTCCAGCACCCATCCCAGGCACTCCTGGTTCGCTAAGCCATGAAGCGGTCCAGATAATCCATTCAGTCCTGCAGACACTGAATAGAACGCATCCGAAAGTGCCGACCCAACAGTATGACAGGTGTTTGCACTCACATTACCACCCTCATGATCACAATGGAACATGAGGTAGAGCCTGATAAGTCTGGCAAAGTCACCTGTTGGATCGTTGATTCCAAGCATTTTTGCGTAATTAGCTCCCCAATCCAAATCCTTATCGTACGGGATGGCATCGCCTTTTTTATACCGAATACGGTACATTCCAGCTGCAATACCCGGCAATACACCAAGCAATCTCAGTGCATCTTCAAGCATGGGTTCCCAGTACTCAGTTTTCCGCATACCTTCAGAATATCTTCTCCGGTATTCAGATTCCCTTTCCATGACAAGTATCCCGGTATCCAACATGCACATTGGATGTGAATCTTCAGGCATCGCCTTCAGAACATCCCATATGTAACCGGGAACTTCACTTCGGTCTGCCAAGTCTTTCTGAAGGGCGGCGGTGGCTTCTTTATCCGGTTTTTCACCGGTGAGTAACAGATAAAACACTTCTTCAGGCCATAACTCCTTGATTGTTAAAAGCGGATGACCGCGAATAATCAATCCTTTATCCGGTTCAACAACAGACGTGTCACAGATCATACCCTTAATACCACGCATTCCACCGAAAGCCTGAGCGACAGTTACATCAGCAATCTTCTTTTTTCCGTAGGTGGAGAGAACTTCCTTTTTTTCTTCCCTCCAGGTCGGAATCATTTCTTTCAGCTTATCCTGTAACTTCATCGTTATTTTCCTTTTCTATTCTTGTAATTTGAGTGTCCGAACATTGCAAACAAACGTCAACTTTAATGTCATCGGGATTTGGAGTAAAATGAAATCTATTTTGGCATTTTCTTTTTTATTCTGTGTATAGTGTTGCTGTTGCATGTTGAGAAGGCTCGTTCTATTGGGACTTTCTTGTTAATGGTATAAGTAATGGTTATAGAATGAAAGGCACATTTAAAGTTTTTTTTCTATGCATACTGTCACTGAATTTACTCTGTTTTCTCCTTCATTCGAAACTACGAAAATGATAATTGACAAGTAATACAATAAACTGGGAAGAGATTTTTTTCTGTATCATGGCATTTCAAATACGATTTGTCATATTCAAATATGCACTGTAGTTATATTACAAAAATCCCCAGTAAAAGGACCTTTCTATGGAATTGCGCTGAACGGGATCCTGGGAACCAGGAACTAAACAGGAGTTCCCAGCCAGATTCCGATGCAGAAAAGGATTCCTGCGACAAAGTGCATATTTATTGTACCGGCATTTGCAGGTTTTAGAAGACGATTATCGTAGTATTGATACAGCGTTTTAACAGCTTTTACACCAAAATAGCATGCCGCCAGAGCAATCAGGCTCAGCATGGGGAGGGTTCCATTTAAAGCCATGACAACGATACTCACAAAGGCGCCTGCGATGAGCAGTACGTAACCGATTCTGGCTTTTTCCGGACCCAATACAACGATCAAGGTATTTTTTCCTGTGGCCTTATCGCCATCATGATCCGGGAACTCATTGATGTAAACAATAGCTGCCACTAGAAAACCAATGGGAATTCCAGCCAGGAATGCCTCCGGCAGCAGCTTGCCGGTCTGGACAAGAGCACTCCCTGCAACCATGAGCGGCCCGAAATTGAGTCCGATGAGTAATTCTCCCAAGCCTTTCAACGCAGAAAACCTGAAGGGTGGTGCCGTATAAAAGAATCCGGAAACAAACCCAATCAGCCCCAGCCACAATACCGGCAGACCCGCTTTTAGGATTAAAGGTATGCCAACTACCGCACTGAGAGCAAATGACACCAGGGCCACAGTGAGCATCCCCTTTGCTGAAATGAGGCCCATCTGGATGCCGCGGCTGCCCCCGGAGAATGGCACCATATAATTGTAATTGGCCTTGTCGGTACCGCTGGTGTGGTCAAAATAATCATTGGCAGTGTTGGTTCCTATATGCAGGAGCGATCCGCCTAGAATCGTTAATCCAAGCCAGCCCCAGCTGACATCATAGCCCATAAAGTTTGCCACAGCAGCGCCCACGAGAATAGGCACAATGGTAGCAGTTAAAAAGGGCAGGCGCATGATAACGAGCCAGGTAAAAACCTTAGTCATCAGGTTTATTTTGGGCCGTATCTGATCCGGTGTCTTAGTTTCTAAAAGCTTTGACACGCCGCAATAACCTATATGCTCACCATTTTTTCCTTTTGTAGGTGTGATTTTAATGTGACAGGGCATTTCATGGCCATCTTTGTGCAGAAAAACCGTGTCTCCTTCCCAGGCTCCTTTTTTTACAGCTTCATCAAGCCAGTTGACTACATGGCCCAATACCACCTGGCCTGGACTAAGATCACTCACCCGGCCTTTACCAATTATTTCTTCCGGTGTATATCCATAAAGTTTTTCGGCACCTTCACTGTACGTTTCTATTTTGCCGTCAAGGTCACATGTAATAACGCTCTTCATTTGTTTATTCATATTTTTAGCCTGCTCTGCTCCTTGTATTATTTACTCTTTCCAATTCCATCATTTGTCAATAATTTGAACATTGACAAGGCGGTAAAATTAAACAAAATAAACACAAAGGCTATATATCTTCTTTGTATAATTCTATTTACTCTATAGATGAATACCCTCAGCATTAAAGAAATTGCTTTTGGTTCAAAGGATTATAGAAAAGCAGTAGTGATTCGTGATGAAGTCCTTCGAGTTCCGCTGGACTTATCATTTTCACAGGAGGAGCTGAAAGAAGACTCAGATGACATTCATATTGCCGGATTCAGTAATAAAACTATGATTGGGACGTTAATTCTTTCCCCTCAAAATGAGGAAACAATCCGAATGAGGCAGGTAGCAGTTCATTCCGATTATCAAAAAAAGAGTTTTGGAAAACAACTGGTTGAATTGGCGGAAAAGTTTGCAATTGAACAGGGATTTAAAAAAATGATGCTTCATTCCCGGGAGGATGTGATTCCATTTTACACCAAATTAGGGTATACAGTTTATGGGGATAGATTTGAATCAGTTACACTGCCTCATTTTTGTATGGAAAAACAATTGGTTTGAATTCTCATTGTGTGGATTCTTAGTTTAATCATGATAGTTTCCAATCCTGCATTTTCCGCTGAAGATACTCCATACGTAATTGTACTTGGGATTGCACAGGATGGAGGTGCTCCACACGCCGGATGTACCAAAGCCTGCTGCGCAGAGAGATGGGACGATCCTGAAAAACAATTCAGTGTTTCGTGTTTAGGGATTGTTGATCCTCGAACGAATGAAGTGTGGATGATTGATGCCACTCCTGATTTTCCGGAACAGTATCATGTCCTGGCGCAAAACGGGAAGCATACCCTGAAGGGGATATTCCTCACGCATGCTCACATAGGGCACTATACCGGGCTTGTGCATCTGGGCCGGGAAGTAATGGGGGCAAAATCCATGCCTGTGTATGCAATGCCCCGGATGAGGACCTTCCTGGAATCCAATGGCCCCTGGGACCAGCTGGTTTCATTAGATCAAATCAAGTTGAAACTCCTGGAAAATGAATCTCCACAGGCACTTAATGATCGCCTCACTGTAATTCCGTTCCAGGTGCCTCACAGGGATGAGTATTCCGAAACAGTGGGATACAGAGTGGTGGGCCCATCATTCTCTCTGGTATACATTCCTGATATCGATAAATGGGAGCGTTGGGAAAGAGATATAAATGAAGTAATCCTTGAAAATGATTATATACTTATTGATGGTACTTTTTTCGGAGATGGTGAGATACCAAATCGCTCAATGGAGGGAATTCCCCATCCTTTTATTGTGGAAAGCATGGAACGCTTCGGCAATTTACCTGGAAAGGAAAAATCGAAAGTACGTTTTATCCATCTCAACCATACAAACCCGGTTTTACACAGCGAATCCTCCGAAAGAAAAAACATGACACTTAAGGGATATAAGGCAGCCCGGAGGAATGAGAAATTCAAACTGTAGAAAAAAACTTTAAGCCATTTCATTAACTATGATTTCTCAACAATCAATAGTAAATGTAATTCAATCCCGGTATTCCTGTAGAAGTTTCAACAATTCACTAATTGGCGAAGAAATTAAAGGTGAATTAAATACATTTATGGCTAACCATAATACTGGTCCATTTGGAACTTTCTCTCGATTTAAAATTGGAGTAATTGAATCGGGTGGTGCCATATTAAAACGATTAAATACCTATGGTTTTATTAAAGGAGCTGATGAATACCTGGTTGGTGCCATGCCTCAAAATATATCGCATCTTGAGCTGGAAGAATTTGGCTGTGTACTTGAAAATATCATCTTAAAAGCAACATCGCTGGGGCTCGGTACATGTTGGATGGGCGGTACATTTAGAAAGTCCGTATTTAGTAAAATGATTGATTTACAAAAACATGAAACACTTCCTGCAGTCATTGCTATTGGGAATCCTGCAAATAAACGAGGATTTACCGATACATTAATTAGACGAATTGCAAAAGCTGATCATCGGAAGCCCTGGAAAAAACTCTTTTTTGAAAACAATTTTCAAACTCCACTTTTAAATGCAGGCAGTGAGGCTATGAACACTGCCCTGGAAATGGTTCGATTAGCTCCATCTGCATCCAACAAACAACCGTGGAGAATTGTTAAGATAGATGATGTTTTTCATTTTTATTTATGCCGGACTCCCGGATATAAAGAACAGGCATTTTTAGAAAAAACGAACAGGGCAGATTTACAACGACTGGATATAGGAATTGCCATGAGCCATCTTGAAAACACACTGCTTGAAGAGAACCAACGTGGGAAATGGGATGTTGTTAATCCAAAAATAGAAGTACCAAACGATGGTTATGAATACAAAGTAAGCTGGGTTCAAAATTAACAATGATGGGTTCACTCAAATGATTGGCTTTTTCATTATTAACTCCAAATTGATTCCTCTGGATAAATTGAAAAGACTTTTATTTATAGCATTGTTAGTATCATACTGTCTACCACAGGGTGGTGATATGCCTGATGTTGTAACTATAAATCCCCTTAATTATTACAGTACCCATTATTCAACAAATATGACTACATACGGGCATGCAGGAATTACTAAAGGAAATCTCAACAATATAACAAATATTAATCCTGCTTTATTAAAAAATGCTAATGGTTTTACAGCTGGATTTTCTTTGTTTTCTGAGGAATTAGATTATTTTTATAAAGTTAATAACCCGTTGCTTGAGTCGTGGAGTATACTGATACCTGGGGATTTGAGTATTAGTATTGGTAGTAATATGAAATATAATCGGACAGTGGAATATCGTATGGAGGTTACAAATGAATGGTATCCTGATGGAACAGGGGAAGTATTTTCAACTAAAGACCAATTTAAAATTCAGACTTATTCTGTTAACTTTTCGAAGGAATTAGATAAAAATATCACAATAGGCTTTAAATACAATAGAGACAAATTATTTAAAAAGGCTTCAGAATATATCCATTCTTATGAAGTTAAAGACCATGTTGATTATTGGGGTGTAGGATTATTATATAATAAGAATTTTGGTAATATTGGTATGATGTATTTAAATGGTAAAAATTTATATCGTACTATTAATTTACCTTATACTTTTAATATCCCTGAGGGCGATACAGTAAATGATACCATTCTTAATTATGCTTTATATACTTATTATCATGTTCCCAGCATATTGGGTATCGGAGTGTCATGCTTTAATAATCCTATATCTTATTTAATTAATGTTAAAAAGATATTTTGGGACCCCATCGGTGGATTTCATATTGATAGTGAAGGATATGTATCAAACAGTTCACATCCTTATGAAGAAAATATACTAACAGCAGGAGTTCAGTGTTACATAACAGATTCCTTTGAACTTTCATTAACTACAACATTAAATGACTATAACTTTGATAATGATTTTAATGAGAGGAAAATAATTACTATTGGTGGTATTTATAAATCTCAAGATTATGACATTGACCTAACATATGGTTCTACGTATGATGCCGAGGAAGAAGATTTTTTTGGAATATCAAATGAGGTTAATTATTTTAGGGTTGGATTGATATTTCATATTCCAATGGATAAAGGCTTAAATACAAATTGATTCCTCTGGGTAAATTGAAGAGAGTTTTGTTTGTGGGATGATAGGTTGTTGACCTAGATATTGGCTTGATTCAATATCTAAGATTAATTCTTTCCAAGAGCATAATTTAATAACTGATTTGAATTTTTTATTACCATGGAAATAAAAAAGAATGGATTTTCAACTTAAATGAAAGTGATTGGTACAGGATTTGGACGTACAGGCACATTGTCACTAAAAATTGCACTGGAAAAATTGGGTATGGGACCATGTTATCATATGAGAGAGATCGTTTTGCGCCCATCTCATATAAAAATATGGTATAATAGATCCTGTGGAGATAATATAAACTGGAACCGGGTATTCGGTAGATTTGAATCTGCTGTTGATTTTCCAGTAAGCTTATTCTACGGGGAGCTAATAAACGAATTCCCCGATGCAAAGTTCATTTTAACTGTTAGAGATTTTGATTCGTGGTACGCTAGCATGACAAATACAATCTATAAAGTGCCTACCCTCCTGCCACACCAGTTCAAAATGATAGTTTACCCCATCCGTATTTTTATAGAGATGCAGATTAACCTGATCTGGGTTGGTCTCTTTAAAAATAAGTTTGGCGACAAAGATTTTACCCGGAAAGTTTACTATGAACATATAGAGAATGTAAAAAAAACAATCCCCAGCGATAGACTTTTGATCTATCGTGTAAATGAAGGCTGGGGACCATTATGTGAATTCCTTGATGTTGACATTCCTGAAAGCATCCCTTTTCCAAATGTTAATGACACCGCCGAAATGTTACGAAAATTTGCTCTTATCAAATCGCTTCCATATGTGTTCATCTTATTGATGGCAGCTATTTTAGTGATGATATTTATATCGGTTTTATGATAGATAAATAAGATTGCACCTCTTTGTAAAAAAGTGGGGATGAGGTAAATTGAAGAGATGAAGAGGAGATAAAATATGAATATGATACTGCGCGTATCCGCTTATTTTATAGCTTTATTGCTTCTGTTTATAGTTTCAGTTGTCGTAATTGTAGATAGAGGGATTTTTAGTGAAAACCTGGGCCCTGGTGAGATTTCTGGTAAGGTTAATACTCAAGATTTTGTTATTGACAAAAAAGCAAGGCAAGAACTTGCCAGAAAGGATTTAAATATTTCCAACCCGAAACAAATTCTTTTTGGAGACTTTCATGTTCACAGTACATTTTCTGCTGATGCACATATTGCGAGTCTTCCAATTGCAGGGGGATCAGGTGTGCACCCTGTAGCAGATGCCTGTGATTTTGCCCGGCACTGTTCTGCTCTGGACTTTTGGGCAATTACAGATCATTCCGAAGCAACAAATCCAAAAAGATGGATGGAGACTAAAGAGATAATCAGACAATGTAATGAACTGAATATTGATAAAAATAATCCTGACTGTGTTGCTTTTCTTGGTTTCGAATGGACCCAGGTTGGTCCAAACAGGGGATCTCATTGGGGCCATCATAATGTTATTTTGAAAGAAGAACAAGATGATATGGTTCCAGCGAGAGCAATTGCTTCTCAAAGTCTCACAAGAGATGCGATGCTTCAGAGACCTGAATGGCCGAATGTATTATTTCCTTTTCTAGATTTAAGAAACCTAAAACGATATATTGATATAGGCAGATATTATAAAGAAACCACGAAAGTTCCAGTTTGTGAAGAAGGGATCCCCTCAAAAGAATTGCCGGAAGATTGTCATGAAGAGGCAATCAATCCTCTTATACTTGCTGAAAAAGTTGAAGAGTATGAATCAGATTATCTGATTATTCCTCATGGCCAGACATGGGGTTTGTATACCCCGCTGGGATACACCCTTGATAAAAGTCTGGAGCTGTCTAAAAGGTATCCGGAAAAGTTTGATCTGCTTGAAATCTATTCCGGCCACGGCAATTCAGAAGAGTATCGATCATGGAGAAGTGCAGATGTTATTCGTGATGGTGAGCCTGTTCTTGATCAGTTTATTACATTTCAAATGGGTGAATTAGATTTTGAACAGGGAACTTTTACCATGGAAGTTGATGGTGAGGACGCTGTTTTTGATATTGGAACACAGTCTTGCCCTGAACCATCTGATAATTATGTGCCGTTATGCTGGCGTGCAGGCGAAGTAATTTATGAAAGATGCATTACAGAGAACAACCCCAAGGAAGAATGTGAAAGAAGGATGATTGAAACCCGACAGCTCGTTGTGGACAGAGGACGTACCGGTCAAAATGTAGTACCTAATTTTACTGATGATGAAAAGGGGGACGCTGGCCAGTGTAGAGACTGTTACAGTCCCGCAATGAATTATGTTCCAGGAGGGAGCGCGCAATACGGCCTTGCCCTGACAAAATTTGGTGAAGATGGTGTAAAACATCGATTTCGTTATGGCTTTATAGGATCCAGTGATAACCACCAGGCTGCTGCTGGAAGCGGTTATAAAGAGATTTTTGCAACAAGTGTTGATGGATCCGGGCCTAAATCAGAGTTTAAAGATAAAGTTTTACATATGGAGCGAGTGTATCTTGGTGATGAATATGAAAGCCCAATCTGGAAAGCTTATAGTGCAGATGATGTGCCAGTTGCATTTGATATTAACGAATTACGTCTTGGGTTCAATGTCATTGAATGGGCAAGGCAACGGGGATTCTATACTACAGGAGGAATGGCCGCAGTGCATTCTGAAGGAAGGTCAAAAGAACAAATTTGGGAAGCTTTGAAACGGCACGAAACCTATGCAACAAGCGGACCTCGAATATTATTGTGGTTCAATTTAGTGAATGACGGAAGTTCAAAAGACGTAACAAAGCCTATGGGTTCAGCAGTCACATTAAAACATGATCCAACTTTCGAAGCGAAAGCCATGGGCTCTTTTAAACAGAAGCCCGGCTGCCCTGAGGACGCATACCGTGCTTTAGGGGAAGAAAGAGTGCACCAGCTTTGTTATGATGAGTGCTATTATCCTTCTGATGAGAGAAATAAAATTACGCGTATTGAAGTTGTAAGAGTTTTGCCGCAGGTTTACGAAGATCAGCCAGTGGATGAACGTATTCAGGATGCATGGAAAACGCATTATTGCGACACGACACAAACAGGCTGTAGTTATACATTTACTGACAATGAGTACTCAGATCTGAAAACAGATGTAAGTTATTATGTGAGAGCTATTGAGGAACCATCGCTTCAGATAAATGTGAAGGGTGCACACTGTGCTGATCATGATTCTGCAGAAGGTCATGCTCATGGCGGATGTCAAAAATTTAAACTCTGTACCCAGGATTGGAAAAATCCCAGAGATTTCGACATGTGTGCTTCCATAGATGAACCCCGTGCGTGGTCATCTCCAATTTATGTCGATTATTCCTCATATTAGTATCGTACCAGATGGTTCCGGCGCCAGCCGGCAGAAGAGAGAGAGAATACTACAAATTGATTCTTCTGGGTATGAAATATTATCGATTTTCTGTGCCTTGAAGAGGTAGATTGGACACCAAATTTTGTGGAAAAAATGACATTGAATACACTTTCAGATCCCCAGTTTACACTGGATAAGGAAACCCATACCTACTCCCATAAAGACCATCCTGATGCGGAGTTTCAAAGCGTCACCACCGTGGTGGGTGATCATTTTGAGATTTTTGATGCTCCCCGGATTGCTGAAAACCTGGTGACAAACAATCCCAGATACAGCGGTATGACTGTTGAGGAGCTCATGGGCAAATGGAATGAAACTTCCCGGCTGGGAACCCGGATCCATGAAGAGATTGAACTGTTCATTTATGAGGGAAGAACCCCTACCGAGCCGAAAGCGAAAATTGGGCTGAACTGGCTGGAACAATTCAAAATGAAATCGGATTTTGAGATCCTTTCTGAGGTGATGGTATACAGCATGGAATTAAAGATTGCAGGGACAATAGACATCCTGGCCCATGACCTGAAGACCGGAAACTATGAGCTGATTGACTGGAAGTCGAGTAAGAAAATTCAAACGGAATCCTATCGGGGAAAAGTGGGGACCAGTCCCGTAACCAGAGATATCCAGGACTGTAATTTCAACCATTATGCACTCCAGCTTTCCTTTTACAGGTATCTTTTGGAAGAGTATTACAGTATTCCTGTATCTAACCAGATGATTGCCCACCTGACTGAAGACAGGTGCCACAGCATCGTTACTCCCTACATGAAGGATCACATCCATTCCATGGTGAACCAGAAAGCCCGGACATAGAAGACCGTGTCCTTTATTTCCACTGTTGAAAAAATTGATGACAAGGTAGTCCTTTATAAATATGACGGTGAAGGGCTGGCACCTAATAGTGGTGATGAGTCTGAGCTTGAAACACCGAATCAGAAAAGACTGTGCTTTTTGGACGTGGAGACGACAGGGAAGGACAGGACGGGAGACGAAATCATTGAAATCGCCCTTAAAACAATCCTGTTTGACATGGCGTCCTGTTCTATCGCTTCCGTAAAAGAAAGTTACGAATCTTATAATGAGCCCACAATCCCCATCAAGGAAGAAGCCTTCCTTGTAAACCGGATTACAGATGAAATGATAATGGGACAATCAATCGACTGGAACCAGGTTGACAGGATTCTTGAAAAGGCGGATGTGATCGTCGCCCACAACGCTTCCTTCGACCGGGCGTTCATTGATGAGCATTCTTCTGTTTCTCCCAGGAAAATATGGGCCTGTTCATTGGAAGATATTGACTGGCCCGGAAGGAATTTTTCAAATGGGAAACAGGAACTCCTCTGTTTTTGGCACGGGTTTTATTATGAATCCCACCGGGCAATGAATGATGTGAATGCCCTCATCCACCTGGTCACCCACTCCAGTTACACGGAGGGTCATCCCATCCTGGAATTGATCGAAAATTCCGGGAAACCCTATTATAAGATGAAGGCCATTAGAAGTCCTTTCGAAAAAAAAGACACCTTAAAAGCGAATAATTATAAGTGGGACGGGGGAAATAAATATTGGTGGAAGAAATTGAATTTTGATGAAATTGAAACGGAAAAAGACTGGCTTACTGAAGTGATTTATGATGATTATTTTTCCGGGGTAGTGGAAGAAATACCTTTAACCGATAAATATAAGCAGTAGTTGTTTTTACAGTACGTTCCAATGTTCTGACTGCAATTGCCAGAGTGATATTCTTTACTGAACCTGTTGAATATTATTTAGAGAAGAACTTTGATCCCACAAATCAGCATTAAAATATATCTGCTGTTCCTTATCAGTGTCTGCTGCAGTTCTGTGCAGGGGTTTGATTTCTCCAGGGATAGCACTGAGAGTCAATCCCAGGAGACACAATGGTGGCAGGAGGAAGCGGGCAACATGGTAACACACCAGATCCATGCCAGAGGGATCAGGGATTCATTGGTTCTGCGCACCATGAAGGAAACGCCCCGCCATCTGTTTGTTCCTGAATACCTGGAACGCAATGCTTATAGTGATCGGCCCTTGCCGATTGGAGAAGGGCAGACTATTTCCCAGCCCTACATTGTCGCCCTGATGACGGAACTCCTTTACCTCACCGGAGATGAAAAAGTGCTGGAGATCGGTACAGGATCCGGCTACCAGGCGGCTGTATTATCACCCTTGGCAAAAGAGATTTATACAGTTGAAATTGTACGGTCACTGGCTGAAGGTGCAGGAAAACTACTCAAAACGCTGGGGTATGATAATGTGACTGTAAAATGGGGTGACGGTTATGAAGGCTGGGTCGAGCATGCTCCTTTTGATTGTGTCATTGTGACTGCTGCCCCGGACCAGGTCCCAAAAGCGTTGATTGAACAGCTTAAAATCGGCGGCAGGATGGTCATCCCTGTGGGCAGTTTTTACCAGGAGCTGAAAGTGTTCATCAAGGGAAAAGATGGCATAGAAGAAGAAAGCATTATACCGGTGCGGTTTGTTCCCATGGTCCATCCGACACAATCCATACCTTCCAGTAGTCCGTAATATATAGCAATTTGCTTTTCTGGGGTTGCTTCACGCTCTGATTTAAGAAGGAGGAATGATTTCGTCATCTGTTAACGGAGTGGCGAATTCGAATCGGGGGAAAATTCCACTGAATTTTAAAAATCCCTTTTTTAAATTAATTTTATATTTGAGTTGTATGAGTGTTTATTCTGAAGTTCTACCCCTTTTTTTTAGACTTGTAAAAAGCGGATGTTTTCCTTCATGAATGGAAAGGTTTAATTTGAAGTTAAAGACAATCAAAATGTTTTTTGTTGTTCTGGTTGGATTACTTACTCCATTTATCCTTTATGCAGGGAATACGGGAAAAATTACCGGTGCCGTAACTGATCAAGAAATGGGTGATCCACTTCTGGGTGTCAATGTAATCATATCAGAAACGGCGATGGGAGCCGCTACCGATGATAATGGATATTTTATAATCCTGAATGTTCCTGCAGGCCTGTATGATATCCGCGCAGAAATGATCGGCTATTCAGCCATGACCATAACCAATGTGAGAGTATCCGGCGATTTAACCACAAACATAAAATTTGCTTTAATGCTGGGTGTAGTTGAAGGTGAAGAAATCGTTGTTGAAGCTGAGCATAAATTAATCCAGATGGACAAGACGGACAGTCGTAGAACAATCACCTCCGATGACCTGAAGGATATGGCAGTAACTTCTATTGAAGACGCAGTGGCTTATACTGCCGGTGGAGTAGAAGATGCGGGAGGAAGTCTCCACCTCCGGGGTGGTCGTGCATCTGAGATTGTTTACCAGTTTGAAGGAATTCAGCTGAAGGATCCCCTTACCGGGAATCCAAACGATTCCGATATTCCAATCATGGCTGTAGCTGAAACCAACATAATAACAGGTGGATTCGGTGCCGATTACGGAAATGCTCAGTCTGGTGTCATTAATGTAACTGGCAGAGAGGGGCGAAATACCTTTGCTGGCGATATTCGTTATTCTACATCAAATGGAGTCTCGGAAACCCTCACCGGGGAAAATCCTCACAATTTCAAAGCTACGGAGTTCTTTCTCAGCGGCCCTATATTAAAGAACAAAGCCTTCTTTTCTGTTGCAGGTGAGGTAAACGAAGACTACGGTTACCTTCCAAACCAATTCTCCAATCTTAACAACTATACCGGGAAGCTTTCATGGAATATAACCGATCATATGAAACTCAGCTTTTCCGGACTTTATTCTCATTCCAATTTTAATGATGGTTTTTCATATAGCTGGAGCCACCAATTGAGTGAAGATAAGCTTACAGAATATATTCCAAGTTATCTGAAGGTTTATGACGGGGAATATGGCGAAATCGCTGACGGTATTATGCAGGATGAAGAAATTCCAGGATTCTATAGAAGCTGGTGGTCACAGGACGGGATTCAGACCGAAGATATTGATGGAGATTTTGTTCTCGATATGTATTTCGAATATGAACCTTATGCAGACTGGAACGGGAACGGCCAGTGGGATGAAGGTGAATGGTATGAAGACCTTGATAATAGCGAAAGCTGGACAGGTTCAGCTTTTGAAGTAGACTATTACGATGGCCAGTTAATCACACCTGATGGAGATATGGCTAATGAAGATGAAAACGGCAACTTTATTCTCGAATCCGAATCTACTACTGATTTTTGGTATGGTAACGGTCAAATGGATACCGAAGATCTGAACGGCAACGGTGTGCTTGATGAGGGTGAAGATATCAATGGCAATAATGTACTTGATTCAGAAGACCTTGACCGTAATGGGAGTCTCACAGAGTTTTCAATGTTTGACCGACTGCCGCTTTGGGATCGAATGAGCAAGATGTGGAACATCGGTTTTACTCATACCCTGTCAGACCGCACCTACTACACTCTGCGTATCGCCCAATACTCTACCATGTTGGAATCGAACATTATAGAGCGACTGAATGAAGATACAGACGGTGATGGTATCCTTGATATTTACTGGGGAACGGAACCCTTTGAAGACATAGATGGAGACAATAATTGGGAGCCTGGAGAGTGGTATTCCGATCTTAATGGAAATGGCGCCTATGACCAAAACCTCGATTGGGATGTTGATGGTGATGGTGATGAGCGAAACGAAGACTTGAATGGTAATGGCATTCTTGATAACTACAATCCAGATAATTCCATAACCGGTTTTGATGATCCGAGGGATATGTTTCATGATTCTAATCGCAATAACTATGTTGATGAATCAGAACGGGACTGGAATGGCGACGGTGTTATAGATGATTATGACAGGCGGTTTTTTTGGATGCCCTGGACAGATATTCCGGATGAGGGATTCAAACATGCCAGCGGTGACTTCTATGGGGTTGGTTCCGCGCATCCCTATACTTTTTCAAGGGACCATTATCATTATGATGAAAAAGTGACAACCACCATGAAATTCGATCTAGTGAGTCAATTCACCCTTCATCATAAACTCACTACCGGTCTGGAATTAAAAGATTATAACCTGACTAATTTCTGGC
>Ga0208521_1000317_pt1 | contig 31845 bp, 24 predicted proteins | sample ETNtaG_24_FD_185754 | JGI IMG/M metagenome (GOLD analysis project Ga0208521, IMG submission 185754) | Marine microbial and viral communities from oxygen minimum zone, Eastern Pacific Ocean - ETNP201306SV47 (SPAdes) (version 2) | ecosystem: Environmental > Aquatic > Marine > Oceanic ... | reverse complement strand
AAAATACCATTGATCAATTGAACCAAAATGAGATAATGCTCAAAAGCCACTTCAAAGAAGAAGGTAATCTGCTCATCGAGAAAGCGTTTTTGACTGATATGCAGGAAAAACACATTTCCCTGGAAACGAATTCGTTAGACAAGAAAGATTCATATATTTCAATTCAATATACATTCTTGGATCAGTTTAACAATGTAATCGCCCAAGGCTATATGTCACAAAAAATCATCGCTGTGCCTGATGAATTTGCACTACATAATAACTATCCCAATCCATTTAACCCGGTTACGACTATACGATATGATTTACCGGAAGATTCTCATGTGCATCTCGTTATTTATGACATATTAGGCAGAGAAGTCAATGTACTGGTGAATAATAAGAAAGAGGCAGGGTATAGGTCAGTGCGCTGGGATGGACTGAACAGCTATGGGCAGGAGGTAAGTGCAGGGATGTATTTTTATCGTTTAGAAACGTCTGGTTTTTCAAAAGTCAATAAGATGATTTTGCTCAAGTAATTCAACCATTCAAAGGTTCGAACCTTTGAATGATTATTTTGTTTTCTGCTCCTTTGTTTCCATCTGATTAAAACACTAATTTTCCGCCCTCTATTTATAGTCAATATGATCAAGAAAGTAGACCCCAAAGTTGATTTCGTAAAGCTCGAGCACAAACTACTGGAGTTCTGGGAAAAGAACGGCATTTTCAGCAAGCGCGTAGCGGCAAATAAGGGTAAACCAAAATGGTCCTTTATAGATGGGCCCATCACGGCCAACAACCCCATGGGTGTGCACCACGCCTGGGGCCGGACCCTGAAAGATATCTACAACCGCTACAAAGCAATGACCGGCCATGAGCTCCGCTACCAGAACGGCTTCGACTGCCAGGGACTGTGGGTGGAAATTGAGGTGGAAAAGGAATTGGGTTTCAAGTCCAAACGGGAAGTGGAGGAATACGGCATCGAAAAATTCGTGAACCTGTGCAAGGAGCGTGTCCGCAAATATTCCGGAATCCAAACCGAGCAGTCCAAGCGCCTGGGTATGTGGATGGACTGGGATAATTCCTACTTTACTATGTCCGATGAAAATAATTACACCATCTGGGCCTTTTTGAAAAAGCTCTTCAACGAAGGAAAAATCTACCGCGGGACTGATTCCGTGCCCTGGAGCGGCCGCTCCGGAACATCCTATTCGCAAATGGAAATTGTGGAAGGCCGTAAACTCGTGGCCCATAAATCGGTCTTTGTCCGCTATCCCCTGAAAGACAGAAAAAATGAATACCTCCTGGTCTGGACCACCACTCCCTGGACATTGTCTTCAAATGTTACGGCCGCGGTTAACGGCAATCTTGAATACGTAAAACTTAAGGCGGCCGATGGCTCTATTTATTATTTTGCCCAGGATAACCTCGAATTTCAGCGCCTGGAAAAACAATTCAAGGAAAAGAAACTTTGGGTTGACGGTATTCCAAAATTGAAAACCATCGCCCAAGTCTTCAAGGAACATGGGGGGTATGAAATTGTAGGTTCGATAAAAGGATCAGCAATGGTTGGCTGGGAATATGCAGGACCTTACGATGACCTGCCGGCCCAGCAGGAACCGGGCGGCTATCCTTTTGTTGATGAAAAATTGAAAGCAAAGAATGCCACCGCTGTCAGCCAGCATCGCGTAATCGACCCCGGCAAAGACAATATCGGTAATGATATTGTGGTGTCCGGTGAAGGTACGGGTATCGTGCACATGGCTCCCGGCTGCGGTGACATTGACCATCAAATTGGGAAAAAACTGGGCCTGGTTAACCTGGCGCCGCTGGATGAAGAATCAAAATTCATTGAACAATACGGCTGGCTGGCGGGTAAATCAGCTACCGATCCGAAAACGACAGAAGCCATCATCGCTGACCTAAAGGAAAGGGGTTTTTTGGTGCACGCGGAGGATTATCCCCATGTCTATCCCCATTGCTGGCGGTCCGGGGACGAACTGGTCTTTCGCCTGGTGGAAGAGTGGTACATCAATATGGACTGGCGGGACAAGATCAAGAAAATCGTGGATGATATTGAGTGGATCCCGGAGTGGGGACAGGACCGGGAACACGAATGGCTGGACAATATGGGTGACTGGATGATTTCCAAGAAACGCTTCTGGGGGTTGGCCCTGCCCATCTGGACATTCGAGGATGAATCATTCTATGTTGTAGGCTCCAAGGAAGAATTAAAGGAGTTGGCTGTGGAAGGCTGGAAAGAATTTGAGGGTAATTCACCCCACCGCCCCTGGATCGATAAGGTCAAGATAAAACACCCGGAAACAGGATTGATTGGTGAACGGATTGTGGATGTGGGTAACCCCTGGCTCGATGCCGGCATTGTACCCTTTTCCACCATGGGCTACACCACGGATAAGGATTACTGGCAGGATTGGTTCCCGGGGGATTTCGTAACCGAATGTTTTCCCGGCCAATTCAGGAACTGGTTTTATTCATTGCTGGCCATGGCTGCTGAACTGGAAGAGAAGGCACCTTTTAAAACACTGCTGGGCCACGCTCTGGTGAAAGATGAAACCGGGCGGGATATGCACAAGTCCTGGGGAAACGCCATCTGGTTTGATGATGCCGCTGAAGAAATGGGTGTAGATGTTATGCGCTGGATGTATGCCGCGCAGAATATTGAGCATAATCTATTGTTTGGGTACGGCCGCGCCGATGATGTACGCAAAAAACTCATCCAGCTTTGGAATTCCTATTCTTTCTACGCCACCTACGCGGCGGTGGACGGCTTTTCTCCCGAAGGAAAATCGCTTAACGATGCTGATTTGACCAACCTGGATAAGTGGATCATTTCCAAAATGCATACCTTAATCAAGGATGCGACCCTATCCTTTGATGCCTTTCGCGTGGATAAATTTATGCGTGTCTTTGAACGCTTTTTGGATGACCTGTCCAACTGGTACATCCGCCGCAATCGGCGCCGCTTCTGGAAAGCGGAAGATGACGCGGACAAAATGACCGCATACCAGACGTTATACGAAGTTCTGTTTACGACAATTCGTTTACTGGCGCCGTGCCTGCCGTTTGTGACGGAAGAGATTTACCAGAACCTGGTGCGCAACTCCATTGGTGATGCGCCGGAAAGCATTCACCTATGCCCATTCCCCGTTGCGGATGAAACATGCATCGCTGAAAAACTCATGGACCGGGTTGATGCCCTGCGTAAAGTTGTGGAACAAAGCCGCTCCGCCCGCAATAAAGCAAACCTTAAAATCCGCCAGCCGCTTGCTAAACTTTGCTTTGCGGTAGATGATGATGATATTGCCGGCTTTATCGAGGAAAACAGCAAAGTCATTTTGGATGAATTAAACGTGAAAGCATTGAAACGCGTTGCTGGCGCTGTAGAGTTGATCCAGTATGAAGTGAAGCCAAACCTGCCAGTACTTGGTGAACAGTACGGCAAACAAATGCAGGCTATCCGTGCAGCCATCGCTGATATGGATGTAAACAATACAGTAAATGCATTAAATAATGATGGTGTGGTAAAACTCGATATTGGCGGTGAAACAATTGAATTATATAAAGATGCATTTTTAATCAATACAATTTCCGCTGCCGGATATACGTCTGAATTTGACAATAAAATTACTGTGGGATTAAGCACTGATTTAACCCCGGATTTGGTCCGGGAAGGCATGGTAAGGGATCTAATTCGCAACGTGCAAATCATGCGAAAAAATGCTAATTTCGCGGTCGAGGATCGTATCAAAATCAACGGGTTGATTGACGGCCCCCTGGGCGATGCGCTGGAAGATTTTAAAGAGTTCTTTTGCAATGAGACTTTAACGGTCGAAATGACCCCAAAAATGAATAAAGGTGAATATGAAACCACATTCAATATTCATGAACAAACATTAACATTAAGTATAGAGCGAGCACGTACCTAGAAAGGTAAAATAATGGCTAAAAAATATTCAAAGACAAAACTGAAGAAATTCCGTAAAACGATCCTTGAGAGAATGGATGAAATTTCTCATGATATGGACGATATTAAAGACGGTATCCTAGATAAAGGCAACCCCAAGGCGGGACTGTCCCAGGATTCTGTTTACAGCGTCCACATGGCAGATGCCGGATCCGATTCCTTCGAGCAGGAAAAGAATTTCATGCTCATGAGCCGGGAGAGTGATTATTATAAGAACCTGTCCCTGGCCTTGGAACGGATTGACAAGGAAGAATTCGGCGTTTGCAAGATTTGCAGCGGCTTGATTCCGGAAGAACGTATGCTGGAAGTTCCCAACGCAACGAAGTGTGTTGATTGCAAAACCAAGGATAAACTGAACTTAAAATGAAAATTTTGCTGGTGAGCGCCGTGGTTGTGGTTGTCGACCAGATCACGAAAGTGCTTACTCGCAGCTATCTCGACCTGTACGATTCCGTACCGGTCATTAAAAATTTTTTCCACCTGACATACATTACAAATGACGGCATGGCTTTCGGCCTGAATTTCCCGGGGGGAGTCTATGTATTTTCGGTTATATCAATAATCCTTACCGTTATTATTTTTATGTACTTGTGGAAGGAACAAAACAATCATATCCTTATGCGCCTGTCCCTGGCGCTGATTTTGGCCGGCGCAATTGGTAATTTGATCGACCGCCTGCTGTTTGGTGAAGTTGTTGATTTTTTTGATTTTATGATTGGTGATTTCCACTGGTATATTTTTAATGTAGCCGACTCGGCTGTGACGATTGGTATGTTCATGTACCTGTATTTTTCTTTCTACGTCCAACCTAAACTCAAAACAGAAACCGTTTCTTGAATACAGAAAAACGGGTGTTTGCAGGTGTTGAAAACACGCGCCTGGATCACTTTTTAGTTGAACAATTTCCTGAATTTTCCCGTACGTTTATTCAACAGATGATCAAAAGCGCAAATGTAACCGTCAATGGCAACATTGAAAAGGCGAGTTATAAACTCCGTGAAGGTGATATCATTATGACCAGACCTATGGACGTTGAAACTGAAATGGATACTATTATACCTGAACCTGTACCATTGGATATACTCTTTGAGGATGATGAAATAATTGTCATTAATAAACAGGCAGGATTGGTTGTCCATCCCGGAACGGGCAATTCCACGGGAACGCTGGCCCATGGCTTGAAACACTATTGCGGTGACCTGTCCTCAATTAATGGTTCTTTACGGCCCGGGATTGTCCACCGCCTGGACCAGGATACATCCGGGGTGATGGTAGCCGCCAAAACGAATCAGGCTCATAGGCAAATTGCCGGCCAGTTCCAGGACCGTACAGTAGCAAAAACATATATGGGTATTACTTGGGGCATGTGGAAAAATGACACCGGCACAATCGATGCTCCTTTAAAACGCAGCCGCAAGGATCCTACAACTTACCGCGTAGACAATTCCGGCCGTGAAGCAGTTACAGATTATAAAGTGCTGCATGAATTTCGGTATATGAGTCAGGTTGAGTTTCAGCCAAAAACCGGGCGAACTCACCAGATTCGTGTCCATGCCGCGCATGAGCAGCATTCCATAGTCAACGATGAGAAATACAATGGTGGGTTAAATCGAATAAAGGGATTTTTACCTGAAGTACAAAAGGATATTAAATTGCTATTGAAGAAAATGGGCCGCCATGCACTCCACGCCAAAGAATTGTCTTTTAACCATCCCGGAACTGGAGAAAAAGTTCATTTTACCGCTGAACTTCCGGATGATATACAGACAATGATCAAGCATATGCAAAATCACTATGGCTGAAGCCAACACCCACATCGTTGATTTCACAGCCTATGCTGAAAAGGAAAAGGGATATTCAACGCATACGGTTAAATCCTATACTAATGATCTAAACCGTTTTAATCAATTCATGGTTTCCTACACCAATGATCCAGATTGGACACCAGTTGATATCGATCGGCAAACGATCCGCCATTTCCTGGGCAGTGAATTTGAAACGGGATTCGGCAGCAGGACCGTTGCCCGCCGGCTGGCTACACTTAAATCCTTTTGCAAATATTTACACACTAATGGTGTTCTGGAAGTAAACCATGCCGCGGAAATCAAAACACCCAAGACGCCTAAAAAACTGCCAGTATTTATCCGCGAACAGGCCATTGCTGAATTGATGAACTGCCCGCCGGAAGATACCTTGATCGGCATACGTGACCGGGCCATCCTTGAACTATTTTACAGCACTGGCATGCGCTTGAGCGAATTGGTTAATTTGAACCTGGGTGATTTCAAGCCAGTTTATAATAATAATGTACATGAAGGCGGCCTGGTGAAAGTATTGGGTAAAGGTAATAGAGAAAGAATTATTCCCTATGGAGAAAAAGCCGGAAAAATGATCGAAGGGTATGCAAAAAAAAGGGGAATTAATTTAAAAACCTCTGACCCGAACGAACCATGTTTTGTAAATTCAAAAAGGAAAAGACTTTCAATTCGAACTATTCAACGTCGAGTTACAAAATATATTAAATTAGTTGCCGAGGGTTCATCTATAGGACCGCACACATTACGACATTCATTTGCCACCCATATGCTGGAACGCGGGGCGGATATACGCGCATTGAAGGATCTTCTTGGGCACAGCAGCCTGTCATCCACGCAGCTCTACACACATATACAACCGGAAAAAATGAAAGAAATTTATAAACAAGCCCACCCCCACGGTGAATAAGGAATAAGGACTCATGCTGGAATATTTGAATATTGGCGATATTGGCAACATAAAACGGAATCTCCCTGTTGATCAATTGGTGTCAGACGCCGTGAATAACGGCGAAGGTGAAATTGGCATGCGCGGTGTGCTCATGGTGGATACAGGGAAATATACCGGCCGCAGCCCCAACGATAAATTTTTTGTAAAGGAAGATTTTTCCAAGGATAACCTCTGGATCGGCCCGGTGAACCGCCACGTGGACGAAGCTGTATTTGATGAATTATTTGAGAAAGTGAAAGACCATTACGAAACCAACGAAGACGGCAACGGCGCTTATGTATTCGACGGCTTCTGCGGTGCGGACAGTGATTACCGTTTAAACGTGCGTATCATTGCCCGCAAGGCCTGGCAGGCCATTTTTGTCAATAATATGTTCATTCGCCCGGAAGAAGGTGAATTGGATAGTTTTGAACCCGATTTTACCATTATTAATGCCTCCAGTGTATTTGATGATAAATGGGCAGAACACGGTCTGAATTCTGAAACGTTTATCATTTTTAACCTGGAAAAAAGGGTGGCCATTATCGGCGGAACTGAATACGGCGGTGAAATGAAAAAAGGGATTTTTTCCATCATGCACTACTATCTGCCTTTAAAGGGTGTGTTATCCATGCATTGTTCCGCAAATGTGGATCCCGATGGTAAAAATACCGCCTTGTTCTTTGGCCTTTCTGGGACGGGCAAAACCACTTTGAGCACAGATTCCAAACGGCCACTGATTGGCGATGATGAACACGGTTGGTCGGATAACGGTATTTTCAATTTTGAGGGCGGCTGTTATGCCAAAGCCATTGATCTCAACCCCGAACACGAACCGGAGATCTATAATACCATTCGTGATGGTGCCCTTGCAGAAAATGTTGTCTATGACAGTGAAACCAAGGAAATTGACTTTACCGATAGCTCCAAGACTGAAAATACGCGCATTTGTTACCCCATTCATTTTATTGATAATTCACTGGGCGCCATGGGCAAAGACAGCATGGGCGACCATCCCAAAACAATCATTTTTCTCACCTGTGATGCTTATGGCATTTTACCGCCTGTTTCAAAACTAACGCCTGAACAGGCCATGTATCATTTTATCAGCGGCTATACGGCCAAGGTGGCCGGAACAGAGCGGGGCGTCACGGAACCAACGGCAACATTTTCTCCCTGTTATGGCGGCCCTTTCTTAACGCTGCACCCCTTGCGCTACGCAGAACTGCTGCGTGAAAAAATGAATACATATAATGTTCCCTGTTACCTGGTGAACACGGGCTGGATCGGAGCCAATGCCAGTTCCGGGGCCAAGCGCATCAGCCTGCCTGTAACCCGTAAAATTATTCATATGATCCTTGACGGCAGTATCGAACAGTCGGATTTTATTGAAGATAACTATTTTGGCGTCCAAATCCCTACAGTACTGGATGGTATTGGAACGGATATTCTGCTGCCGACCGAAGCCTGGAAAAACAAAGAAGATTACCATCAAACAGCAAGGCAGCTTGTTGGAAAATTTCACAGCAATTTTGCACAGTATAATATCGCTGATCCTGCGGTACAAAATGCAGGACCTGTATTAGATTAACAGCTATCAAAAGGAGGATATTTATGCTCATTGAATTCACAGCTCGCCATTTCCATGCTTCCGAAAACTTGCGTTCCTACGCAGAGCAGGAAGTCCAAAGGTTAGATAAAGTATTCGATCGTATTACACAATGCCAGATTATTTTGCTCCATGAAAATAATAAATATACTGCAGAGTTAAATTTATCCATGCCGTCACATAAATTGAATGTGAAGGAAACAACGGATAATGTAACTAAATCGATAGACAGGGCTGTGAATAAGATGCAGACACGGGTAAGAAAAATAAAGGATAAAATGGTCACGCATTGATTGCTGCCTGTTAAACATTTTTTTATAATTACAATCTAATTTGAATTAACGCAAGAGTATTGGAGTACGTTGGCGAAGCACGGTAAATTCCCGCCCTAAAATTGAAAAATATATACAAATTGAAAGAGATAAACCAATTATGAACACACATTTATTTACATCGGAATCAGTTACCGAAGGTCATCCAGACAAGGTCTGCGATGCCATTTCAGATGCGATCCTTGATAATTTACTCGAACAGGACTCCCATTCCAGGGTGGCCTGTGAAACACTAGCTACAACTGGCTTGATTGTTGTTTCGGGGGAAGTTACAACCAATGGCTCTCTGGAAGTGGAACATATCGTTAAAGATGTTTTAACAGATATTGGCTATGTTGATGAAGCTTTAGGCATGGATAATGAAAAAGTGAAAGTTATTGCCAGTATTCATGCGCAAAGCTCTGATATTTCCCAAGGTGTTGATGAAGGTACCGGCCTGCATGAAGAACAAGGTGCAGGTGACCAGGGTTTGATGTTTGGTTTTGCCTGTACGGAAACCCCCGAACTTATGCCTTTACCCATCCATTTATCCCACCGATTGGCGGAACGGCTGGCAAAATTGCGCAAGGATGGAACCATGCCCTGGATCCGCCCAGACGGCAAATCGCAGGTGACGGTGGAATACAACAGTACCGGTCCACTGAGTGTAACCAAAGCGGTCATTGCCACACAGCACGATGATATGCTTGCTGAAAAGGGATCCGAGGATAAAGAGCATGAATTTATAAAATCAGAAGTTTCTGCGCAGATCATTAAACCGGTCCTGGAGGAATTTGGTATAAAATACAGCGGTGAATTCATTGTGAATGGCACTGGCCGCTTTGTATTCGGAGGACCGGCAGCAGATACAGGACTGACAGGACGAAAAATAATTGTAGATACTTATGGTGGTTATGCGCCCCATGGCGGCGGTGCTTTTTCAGGGAAAGATCCATCAAAAGTAGATCGGTCAGCTACCTATATGGCAAGGTATATTGCCAAGAATGTCGTTGCAGCTGAACTGGCTGAAAAATGTGAGATTCAATTTTCATACAGTATTGGGGTAGCAGAACCAACCTCATTTTCTATCAAAACATTTGGCACTGGAAAACTGGGTGATGATGAATTAACAAAAGTTACCAGGGATTTATTTCCGTTGAAACCTGCTGCAATCATTGCTCATTTAGATTTAAAAAAACCAAGATACCGTCAAACATCTGCTTACGGTCACTTTGGCCGTGAAGGTGAAAATTTCACTTGGGAAAAAACAGATATGGTGGATGATTTACACAATCTTATTTAAACTGCGGAGATATTGTGAGTAATACCATTGTAGAAAATTTGCCCTATAAAGTAGCTGATATTGCCCTGGCTGAAGCAGGACGCAAAGCAATTTCTATTTCAGAAAAAGAAATGCCCGGATTAATGACGGCCAAAGAAAAATATGGTACTGAAAAACCTTTGGCAGGATTAAAGTTGACCGGTTCTCTCCATATGACAATCGAAACAGCTATTTTGATTAAAACATTAAGGGAACTGGGTGCAGACATTCGCTGGGCATCGTGCAATATTTTTTCTACCCAGGACCACGCTGCTGCTGCCATTGCAGATAGCGGTGTTCCCGTTTTTGCCTGGAAAGGTGAATCGTTGGAAGAATATTGGTGGTGCACAATGCAGGCATTAACATTTCCGGACGGAAGTGGCCCGGATTTAATCGTAGACGATGGCGGCGATGCAACTTTACTTATACATAATGGATTTAAACTTGAAAATATTTTCGCAGAAACGGGTGAAGTTCCTCCTATCAATACAAATGTTGAAGAAGAAATTGTCATTGAAAAGCTATTGCGCAACGTGCTGGAAAAAGATGATCAGCATTGGCATAAAATATCGAAAAACATCATTGGTGTTTCAGAAGAAACAACCACAGGTGTGCATCGCTTGGAACAAATGGAAAAAGATGGCACACTTTTATTTCCTGCCTATAATGTAAATGATTCGGTGACTAAATCAAAATTTGATAATATTTATGGCTGCCGAGAATCATTGGCTGATGGCATCAAGCGCGCCACAGATGTTATGATTGCCGGTAAAGTAGTCATTGTATGTGGATATGGAGATGTAGGCAAAGGATGCGCTCAATCTATGAAGGGCTTTGGTGCTCGTGTAATTGTTTCTGAAATTGATCCTATTTGCGCCTTACAGGCTGCCATGGAAGGATATGAAGTCAAAACGGTTGAGCAAGCCTTGCCTGAAGCCGATATTTATGTGACTGCAACCGGTAATAAGGATATCATCACATTCGACCACATGAAGCTAATGAAAGATCAAGCGATTATTTGTAACATAGGTCATTTTGATAATGAAATTCAGATGAGTGCTTTAAATAATGATTCTTCAACTATAAGAGAGAATATTAAACCACAAGTGGACAAATATACGTTTGAAGATGGTCATCAGATTTTTATTTTAGCTGAAGGACGTTTGGTGAATTTAGGATGCGCTACCGGACACCCAAGTTTTGTGATGTCCAATTCATTCACTAATCAAGTATTAGCTCAAATTGCATTGGCTGAAGAAAAACCTGAAGTCGGTGTGTACGTTCTTCCAAAAATATTAGATGAAGAAGTAGCACGATTGCACTTAGATAAACTGGGAGTGACATTAACTAAACTGTCAGATGATCAGGCTAACTATATTGGAGTAAGTAAAAATGGTCCTTACAAGAAGGATGAATACCGTTATTGATCGATTTACAGGAAAATATTTAATAAAAAAGTCCACATCAAATGATGTGGATTTTTTTTATAGTAAGAATGCTCAAAATGAATGAATTTCTCTTTCCTATATGAAGAGCGTACGCAATCCGAGGTCGACGAATTTCCGTCTACATAGAATTTTAACTATTTTTGGGATTGGTGCGTCCTTACTGTATTTAGGCGCCTGTGACTTTGAAAATCCATCTGATTTCAAGACTCCCACGTGGTTTATCGATCTGAAATTTCCCCTTATCCAGGAAAAATATAAACTGGATGGTATTGTCGATAATAAACAGATTTTTCCAATGTCCGATTCCCTGGGTATGCAGCTTGTCTTTGAAGATACATTACCCAACACAGCCATAAGTGCAACATACCTGGAAGTACCAGTGGGTGCTGAAATTGAATATGCGGGTACGCCTTCAAATTCACCAAGTATGTCAGTCGTCGTGGATACGATCATTAATGCGACCATTCCCTTTCACTCCGGTGTATTACTGGATATAAACGGGATACCTTTTACTGTTCCCCCGACAAGTGATCAGCAGATACTTGCTTCAACATGGAATGATATTGTTGCTGCTTTCGATACCACGTTTCCAACTGTGCAGATTGATTTACCAGAGATCGATGAAAGTGAACTGCCTGAATTCATAACGGAAGTTTCCGGTGTAATGATCCAGGCGGACGGCAGCAGTGACAGCAGCTATTTTTTCTCATCCATTACGAATAACGGTATGCTGACAAATGTAACTGGCGCGACTTTTTCCATGTTTACAGGTTCCAGCATATCCCCGGATACATTAGCTTACCATGAGCAAAGTACAGTTGTCAAAGATGAAGTATTTGCTAGGACAACAAAAATCGGTGACCAGCAATTGAAAGAATCAATACGCATGATATTTGATTTTGATGTGGCGGCGCACGCCAATAATACCGACACATTAACTGTAAATGCCGGCGACTCTATCCAAATAAACTTTTCTATCAGGATACGCATTGCTGGTGTGGATCAGGCAGTTGTGGAAATTGCTGAATACGACATGCCCACTGAACTCGACCCTGTTACATTTCCGTCCACGGTTGAAATTTATTCAGGTATATTTAAAACAGGTACGGGATTTGGTATAAATGAAATAGCCATATCCAACCTCAAGAGCACGTATCCATTTTATATGGATTTTATCATGAATTTCAGGAATTTTGTACCGCCATCCACTGGTGGAGATTCCGTCAAAGTGGATACAGTATTATTCGAGGATTATACAACGTACAGTAAGACCTTCGCGATTGACGGTTATACATTTTTAAACCCGGAAGGAGCGGATAGTGCACTTTCAGAATTAACCATTGATTTGACAGCTCGATTACAGGCTCAAACCGCATTTATTCCGCTGGATGGTTCAGAATTGGGGAACATGACCATAAATGTGGAAGTCCAGGAACTCCATTTCGAATCATTGATAGCCAATATTGTAGAATCTTTCCCACCGTCAGACCAAAATATTGCCGGTATGCCCACAGGTTTTACGGGCATGGCATTTACAGGTGTCCAATTTGAGTTTGATATGGTCAACCAGATCGACCTGCCGGTAAAGCTGGATGTGGATATGGTAGGTTACAATACATTAGGCGATTCGTCTACAGTTGAAGTACGGGCAACCATTGCTAGACCGAGTGATTACAATTCTGACAGCACGCGGACAATCATCCGCATGAGTAAAATTGGCACAACTGTTTTGAGTTATGCTACCACGGATGCCCCAGCATGGACAGATAGTACAACAACACCACCCTCTGAAGGCACATCCACAATTGTCGATCTACTTTCATTCAATCCTGCAAGAATGATCGTCCGCTCAGCTGCAAGAATTGATGGCCGTGGAACTATTGTTGCCGGGGCTGGAATTGGCGGTACATACCGCATGGTGGCTCCTTTTGAGGTGAAAATGGATCCCATGACATTTATATCTGTTACGGAAACACCAATTGAAGAAATGGCCCACGATGTACGCAACCGAATTCGATCATCCCTGATTTATTCGGAGTTGACCTCCACTGTCACCAACAGTATTCCCGTTGCAGGTGAAATATCCATATTATTATCCAATAAGAATTTGTTCCCCCTGGATACAACCAGGGAAATGTTGAGTATATTTCGGGATAGCTTGGCAGTCCAGGAACCGGGCTGGAGTGCAACTGACAGTTTATATGTTGTCAATAAATGCGCGCGCTTGAATCCCGACTCGTCAGCTGAAGATCTTTACATTTTTTCAGTAATGAATGATTTTACGGAATGCGTGGATGGTATTGTTTATTTAGTCAAATACAATGCCTTGGGGAAAGACACAGTTATCTCGTATGTCGACACCCTTTTGAAAGTCATTTTACCGGAGCCGGCTGCATTTTACAGTGACACGTCCACCGTTGGTCATCCCGGACAAGTGGCGACTCCCGGTGTCATATCTTATTCCAGTATCATTGATACAAACGACTTATTCCTGCTGACTGATTATGGAAATCATTATACTGCGCCGCGATTTCATTTGAACGGAACGAATGGAGAGTCTGTTTACCTGACAACACAAGATTATATCGATATCCGCACATTTTTAGTATTCCGCCTAAGTAGTACAGGAATGTTTTCATCGGCACCCGATGAAATCGTTATGTTATATCCTAATGGCGGGGAAACCCTTACATCCGGTGAGGAATATTATATTAAATGGAAAACGTATGGTACTGTTGCAACTGTAGATGTGGATGTTGCTATCGGCAATAATACCTCCGATGATGATTGGGAAGCGATTGCCAGTGATGAAGAAAATGTAGATTCATTATCCTGGACTCCGACTACTGAATCGGATAGTATTCGTATCCGTATCCGTGACCCTGATTCTTATAATGAACAAACTGGAAAATATAAAACAGAGGATATCAGCGGCTGGTATTTTTCCGTTACCGGTGGCCGTGCAGCAAAAATGACCGGAGTAAAAACTGAAAATGTATTCAATGGCAAAGGTTTCAATAAATGATTAACCGCCGCACAATAATTATACTGATTCTGCTGTTGGGATTTGCTTCTGGCCAATCCAAACGGGATCCCCGTTCAGTTGCCTTGGCTGGAGCTTACTCAACCATCGCTGATGGTATTTTTGCTGTGGGATATAATCCTGCTATGTTGGCCTACCAGCAGGATAAACCGTTTATGCTCCAGGTTTTTGGGATTGATTTTGGGATCGTTGGTAATTATTTGTCCATGGCGAATTTAAATGCCATCAGCGGCGATACCCTGTATTCCATGGGCGAAAAACCGGGCAATCCAACCTATGACAATAAAACGGCTCTCATGCAGGAATTGGAAGAAGGGGGCGGCCTGAATTATTTCCAGGATTTGCACATTCCTTTACCGGCAATGAATTTTTCTTCGGGAAATATGGCCTTGACAACAAATACTCTTATATTGCAGAATTACCGTTTTCCATATGGATTATTGCAATTGGTGCTGGAAGGTAATGCAGATAATCCCGACATTGATATGACCATGCATTATGAAGTGATGGGTGTAAATGAAATTGCATTTACTTTTGCCATACCGTATGAACATTTATCAATTGGCATTACCATGAAATATCTCCAGGGGCTATTCTATTTTGGCATAGATCCGGATTCCAGTAATGCTAATTTGGTAACAACCAATGATGCCCTTTATGGCCAGGGAGTATATTATTTAAGGCAGGGTATTGGCGGTTCTGGAGTCGGGATGGATATCGGCCTTGTATCCAGGGATATTAATGGCTGGCGGTTTGGTGTTTCTATGATAAATGCCGTGGGTTCAATTACCTGGAACAGGGAAAGTATGACCAAGGATATTTTGGATGGTGCTGATAATATTTACGGTAACGATGATGATATTTTCCATTTTACCTGGGGCGGCAGGGCATTAAACGACAGCATGGGTGTGCGCTATGTGTACAATATTGATTCAGTGAATGCCAGCACGTTGTCCAATTCTAATTTATTCACCAATAATGATCCCGAGGAACAGATCATTTATGTTCCCCTCGATGAGAATGGCAACCTGCCGGAATTCAAAATGGACTATCCAGCCATTTTTCGGTTAGGCATGTCCTATCAAATGGAAGACATAATGATCAGTTCTGACCTCTGGACCGGCTTTACCAATACCATGTTTTCCCATAAAGGCTGGCGCTGGTCAATGGGTATTGAAATGACAAAATTTGAATCAATTCCCTTACGTTTGGGTTATGCCTGGGGCGGCAGCGATTTCCAGGAATTAGGCCTTGGGCTTGGCTATCATAAGGGACCTATTGTATTTGATTTTGGTTTTGCCTTCAGGAACGGAATATGGATCCATTCCATGAAGGGTATAAACATTTCAACGCAAATAACGGTTACCAGTTTTAAAGGCCGGGAATCTAAAAAGAAAGATGAAGACGGCGGACCGGCACCTGTCCCGGATGAAGCTGGTGAAGGTACAGAGGGAAGTGAAGAAGAGGGTGCTGAAGAAAGCTCAGAGAGCGATGCAGCGGAAGAGGATGAGTCACTTCCGGACAGTGAAGAGCAGTAATAGTCCTCCCGTAACAAATATAATATTACCCAGCCATGCGGACAGCATGGGTTCCAATACTCCGTTTATACCGAGCGATTGCCCGAATTTGATAAAGGCATAATAGGAAAAGAGAACCAGGAAACAGATACCGCCGCCGAACGCCAATCCGCTTTTCGGTTTTATGACCACCAGGGGAATACCAAATAAAACAACAATCAGATTGGTAAAGGCAAAGGCAACTTTAAAATGCCGCTGTACTTTCCAGCGCGTGGCGTCCACACCGTTGTTTTGCAAATAGGCGATACGTTCCTTTAATTCAGTGTAGTTCAGTTCTTCAGGGTGTTTATTGCCCTTGGTAATATCATCCGGCGTAAAATGCAGGTTCAAGAGTGTATCCTGTGTAGATATGCTGACCCTGTTTTCAATGCCGTATTCATCAAAATTCCGTAGTGAATATTTGTATACCGCCCAGGATTCAAGAGAATCGATCCAGGTCATATTTTTGGCGTCCAGCCGCTGCTGAATCAGGCTGTCAGCAAAGGTGATCATGGTGATTCCTTCCGCTTTGCTGCTATGGGTATGATACGTGGTGATAGCAATGTGCTGAAATTCCTGTTTCTGCAAAAAAATATCTTTAATGGTTTTCTTGCTCCGCCGCCGCGGTTTTTTCTTCATGTATTCTTTTTCAATCTGCCCACGCATGGACAAGCCCCAGCTGACGTATTCATTATCGAATTCAAAGGATACGAGACTGACCAGTATGCTGAAAATGAGCAGGGGAGCGGTAAAACGATACAGGCTGATACCGCTGGATTTCATGGCTGTCCATTCATTGCGTTTGGCCATCATACCGATGCTGAAAACAGCGGCGATCATCATGGACATGGGTAAGGCAATATTGATGAAAAAAGGCAGGGAGTAACCATAATACTGAAGCACAATATTCCAGGGCATTTTATTATCGATATAGCGGTCGAGATTCTCGATTAGATCAACAATAACAAATATGCACAGGAATCCCAGCAACGACATGCCCAGGATGGAAATAAATTGCCGTAATAGATACAGGTCCAGTTTTTTCATGATTAAGGTATGGAATTTCTCCCTATAAAAAGGTGAAAACAAGGAAGTGGTAAATAAAGATGAGACGTTGCAAAGCCTGTACATGACCGCTAATTTCCGTGTCTTATGCAGCGTAAATTAATTATAATTTTCATGCTGCTGACCGCGGCAACGGTGTTGTTCGCCGGCAGTAAAGGCGACCCTGCACCATTTACACCTTCGTGGATAAGTTTACTGCCGCCGCTGACGGCCATTACCCTGGCCATGGTCACCAAACAGGCACATGTGTCGCTGTATATTGGTATTTTAATCGGTGCCTGTTTTATTACCGGCGGAGTGTGGTCCGGTTTCGCTTCTTCATTGGATCATTACCTGGTCAATTCCCTGGCCGGCAGTGAAAGCCATACAGCCATTTTAATGTTTACCATGGCTTTTGGCGGATTGATCGGAGTTTTGTCAGCCAACGGCAGTCTGAAGGGCGTAATCCATGCCGCCTCTAAATATGCCAAGAATAATTTCCGCGGGCAGCTTTTAACAGCTTTGATGGGGCTGGTCATCTTTTTTGATGATTATTCAAATTCTATACTGGTAGGGAATATGATGCGGCCCTTTACGGATAAGGTAAAGGTGTCGAGAGAAAAACTGTCCTACCTTGTGGATTCAACAGCCGCACCCGTTGCCAGCCTGGCAGCGGTGAGTACCTGGTCCATCTTTCAAATGAGCCTGCTGGATGCGCCCTATGCGAATAACGGGATCACCCAGAGCACCTATATGACCTTTCTGCAAAGTATCCCTTATTCCTTTTACTGTATTATGGCAATCATATTTCTGTTTATGACCGTCATCATGAAAAAAGAGTTTGGTCCCATGCTGCAAGCAGAAACACGGTCACAGACCACTGGCGCAGTCCTGGCAGAGGACGCCCAGCCCATGATGGATAAGGCACTGGTCGCAAAACTGGATGCCAGTAAAACATCGCACTGGAGCAATGCATTGATCCCCATCGTACTGGTTTTGGTTATCACCATCGGCGGCTTATTTGTCACTGGCATCCAAGGCTTGGCTCCAGGTGAAAAGCGCTCATTCATCAATATTATTACAGCATCAGATGCAAACATTGCGCTTATTTGGGGTTCATTCATGTCCGGGTTCGTAGCCATTGGCATCTCCATGATCCGCGGACTGCTCAATCTGCGTGAAGCTATGGATGCCTGGATAGAAGGTACCCGTTCCATGGTCATGGCCTGCATCATCCTTCTCCTGGCCTGGACCATTGGCGATATATGTGCCGAGATCAAAACTGCAGAGTATATTGTCGATGTAACGAAGAATTTTCTCACACCGGGACTGCTACCGCCCATTACCTTTATCACGGCAGCATTGATCAGCTTTGCCACCGGCTCTTCTTGGGCCACCATGTCCATCCTGGTGCCGGTGACAGTGCCCATGGCCATCCAGCTCATGGGCGGGGACCCAACTGCTGTGGTGCAGTCACCGATCTTTATCAGCACTTTCGCGGCCGTGCTATCCGGGTCTGTGTTTGGTGACCATTCGTCACCCATTGCGGATACCACGGTGCTTTCATCCACGGCTTCCGGCGCGGATCATATTGATCATGTCCGTACCCAGCTGCCTTATGCGCTGCTTTGCGCCGCTATTGCGTTAATAGCCGGCTATTTCCTGACCGGAATCGGCGTGAATGTATTTATCAGTATTTTGGTAGGGTGCGCCATGGCCTTTGCATTTTTGCAGTTTTTCGGTAAAACCGTCCCCGCTGACGCCTGATCCATTGCTGGATAGACTCGACTCCCTGATAGCAGACTTTGCCAATTTTATGTGGGGCCCTCTGCTGCTGGTGCTCCTCGTTTTTGGCGGGCTATTTTTTACTATCTATTGCCGCTTTACCCCGTTTCTCTATTTCAAGCATGGTTTTGACATATTGCTGGGTAAGTATGATAAAGAAGATGATCCCGGCGATATAAGCCATTTTCAGGCCTTGTCCAGCGCCCTGGCCAGCACGGTAGGGATGGGCAATATCAGCGGCGTGGCCATCGCCATCCATATGGGCGGCCCGGGGGCGCTGTTTTGGATGTGGGTCAGCGCTATTTTAGGCATGTCCACTAAATTTTTTACCTGCACATTAGCAGTGCTATACCGCGGTCGGGATGATCAGGGCCGCGTGCAGGGCGGACCCATGTACGTTATTGAAACAGCCCTTGGCGCTCGCTTTAAGCCCCTGGCCATTATCTTTAGCGTGGCCGGGCTGGTCGGCTGTCTGCCCATGTTCCAGGCCAACCAACTCACCCAAACCATTCGCGAGGAAATATTCGTGCCGCTCGGCCTTTTTTCTGCCACTCCTGCCCTGGGCAACGTTGTGGTCGGTGTAATCATAGCCGGCGTTGTGGCCGGCGTAATTTTCGGCGGAATCAAACGTATTGGGCTGGTAGCCAGCCGGCTGGTGCCATTTATGGTGGTATTATATTTAATTGCTGGGGTCTTGGTCATCTTAAAAAACTTTGCAGAGATACCGGGTGTTTTCGGCTTGATCTTTCATGATGCCTTTACAGGACAGGCAGTATTGGGTGGAGCAGTCGGACAGGTGATTCGCACAGGCGTGCGCCGGGCCGCATTTTCCAATGAAGCGGGGTTGGGGACCGAAGCCATGGCCCATGGGGCAGCCAAGACTAAAGAACCCGTGCGGGAAGGTCTCGTGGCTATGATCGGCCCTTTCATTGATACGATCGTAGTTTGTTCAATTACGGCATTCGTGATTTTGATTTCCGGTGCCTGGGAAATTTCCGGTTTGAATGGTGTAACTATGACCACAACAGCGTTTACTCATGAACTCGGCAGTTTGGGTAAGGGTATTTTACTAGTGTGTATTCTCATTTTCAGCGTAACCACCATGTTCAGCCAGTCCTATTATGGAACAAAGTGCGCGGGTTACCTCTTTGGCACAAAGTGGAAGCGGTCCTACAAATATTTCTATATTATTGCAGCCGTTTTTGGCGCTACTGTTTCATTAGGCATAGTTATCAACCTGATTGACGGCATGTATGCCGTCATGGCTTTTCCCACCATGATTTCGACCCTGATCCTGGCGCCCAGGGTTATGGCCGAGGCCCGCCGCTATTTTTCCACACTATAATTATTGTCGTCCCGCACTCCGTTCAAAATGACATGAATATTGTTTAAATTCCTCCATGGCGGGCAAAGAAAAATCACGGGGCGAACTGCTCACTGAACAGCAGAATCCTTCCACGAAAGACATTGACTCCAAAACTGTCACAGAGATCCTGGAATTAATCAACAGGGAAGACCAGGCTGTTGCTGAAAAAGTGGCTGCCGCCATTCCGGACATTTCAAAGGCTGTGGAATTAACCACAGCCGCCATCCGCAATGGCCATCGCGTGTTCTATATCGGTGCCGGCACGTCCGGCCGCCTGGGCGTTCTGGACGCCTCGGAAATGCCGCCGACATTTTCAACGCCGCCAAACTGGTTTAACGGTATCATCGCCGGTGGGGATGATGCCTTACGAAAATCCATAGAAGGGGCCGAGGATCAGCCGGAAAACGCTAACAAGGACCTGCAGGCATGGGGACTGGAAAAAGGCGATGTGGTTATCGGCATCAGTACCAGCGGCGCGGCGGCCTACGTCCAGCGGGCCATCGATTATGGTAGGGAACAAGGCTGCGGTACCTGTTATATCCTGTGCACCCCCGTTCCATACTATGAAGCGGATGCGGATGTGGTCATTAAGGTTGAAACTGGCCCGGAAGTCATTACCGGTTCCACGCGCATGAAGGCCGGCACGGCCACAAAGCTGGTATTGAATATGATCTCCACCGCCACCATGATTCAACTGGGCAAGGTCTACGGCAACCTTATGGTAGACTTAATGGCAGTGAATGAAAAACTTTTAGACCGTGGCACCCGCATTATTCAGCAATTGACCGGCCTAGCATACGATGAAGCTGAAAAAGCCCTGCTGGCAGCGGATAAGTCGGTAAAAAATGCAGTGATTATGGTGAAAAAGGAGTGTTCACTGCAGCAGGCAGAGAGCCTGCTGGCTGCTGAAAATGGGTTTTTAAGGAACATACTTGAATAATTATACCCCGCATCTGTATATATCTGCCGCAAGGTGGTTCAGGCTTGTATTTATTGTTCCATTACTTGTGGCCAACCCTGGAGCCAGGGCCCAGGACCTCAATTGTGCTGACGCCGAATATTATGAAAATGGAAATATCGAATTTTGCCGTCTGTCAGCAGCGGAAACAATCTCTGGACAGAACTTTCCGCGGGGCACGGGTGTTCATTTTAACACAAATGGGGATATGGACTGGGTCTTCCTGCCGGAGGACATGGTAATCCAGGGATACTTATGCCGCGGCGGCGGCCACGCTTTCCAGACCTCGTTTCACCCCAATGGCCAATTAAAAACTGCCTGGCTGGCGGCGGATGAAATTATCCAGGGCATACCCTGTGCAAAATTTCGGTTCCTTACAGCGGTCTTTGCCGGGCTGCATGGCAAAAACGGTGGCACAACGTTCCATGATAACGGCCAATTGAGTTATTGCGAGTTGTCCCAGCAGTATGTGATCGAGGGGAAAAAATTTAAAAAAGGTGCTGTTGTTAAATTCGCTGCTGATGGCAAACTGCGCCAGGGGCATTAAATACGGCATATGAGCACCCTCACCATGATCGGCGCGCTCCTGCTGGTCTTCGGCCTGCTCATGTTAAGTATCCGACTTATGGCCTATAACCGTAAAAAATACAGCACTGAAGAAGAAACATCTGTTTCCTACCAGCCTTCCGGAGGCATGAACATGTACCGTGTCCTGTCCATTATTTTGATTTTATCAGCTGTGGCTATTATTGTCTTTTTCAATGATTAAATTGCTGGTATGAATGTAAATGTGTCAGTCTGAATTGAGTAATACAACGTATACCATAAAAATAATTAAGGAAAAATTGTGAATAAGGTCGTATTAGGAATTGATATTGGTGGAACGAACACTGTTTACGGACTTGTAGAAAAATCTGGGAATATATTAATCAGCGAACAGATCCCGACCCTTGGACATGAGCCTGCAGATAGCCTTATAAGTCGTTTAAAGGTAAAAGTAGATACTTATATAGAAGATCACTCTGTTAGTGAGCTAGCGGGAATTGGTGTCGGTGCGCCCAATGGTAATCATTATACAGGTGTTATCGAGGATCCTCCCAATTTGAGCTGGGGACATGTGGATATTGTATCGCTTTTAAGTAAAAAGTTCAATTGTGATGTTTGCCTGACTAATGATGCCAATGCTGCTGCATTGGGAGAAAAATATTTTGGCATCGCAAAGGATATGAATGATTTTATCCTGATAACATTGGGCACTGGCCTTGGCAGCGGCATTTTTTCCGGAGGTAAAATATTATATGGTCATGACAGTCTAGCGGGTGAAATAGGACATCTATCCATAGACCAAAATGGGCGAAACTGTCCATGCGGATTGAAGGGCTGCCTGGAAATGTATGCTTCAGCAAAGGGGATAAAAGAAACTGTGATCGAACTACTACAGGTCAACCCTGGTGATGACTTTTTATCATCTCTTGATCTTGATAATGTTGATGGAAAAATGATCAACCGTGCCGTTGACGATGGCGTAGAATCCGCAATCTCGGTTTACGAATTCACGGCAGATAAACTTGCATACGGATTGGCACAAGCAGCGACCATAATGAACCCCGAAGCATTTATTTTTTATGGCGGGTTTAGCCTGGCCGGGGATCGCTTATTTAATCCGACCCGAAAAGCATTTGAAAGCTACTTAATGGAAAACTTGAAAGGGAAGATTAACCTGCTACAATCGGGTTTACCGCATGGACAAGCCGGGGTCCTTGGTGCTGCTTCCTTAATTTGGTTATCCGACCTTAAATAAGATCAGCTGACAGATATCGAAAAATCAAGAAGAAGATGGTGCTGTTGCAATAATCATTGATATAAAAGGAAAAAAATGAAAAATAATATAGTAATATTCTTAATTCTTTCTATTGGCTCTATTCATGGCCAGATAGGAGACGTAATCTGGGAAGAGAATTTTGACAGTCTGGGTAACTGGATGATTCTCACCGGGAATGGTTCCTGGGGCTGGGGCAATGGTGAATTGCAATTCTACCAGGAAGAAAATGTTGAGATAGCTGAAGTCCCTGGTGAACCGGGGAATAATGCCCTGCACATTACAGCCCTGGAAGAATCAGGTCCAGATATAGTTGACCAATGGGGGAATCCGTTAAACTATACATCGGGAAGGGTGACTACAAAATCAAAAATAGCTATTAAGTATGGTGTGATTGAGACCAGAGTAAGAATACCGGACCTTGATCTTGGTGGATGGCCTGCAGTATGGCTGTTTGGAACATCAAATCTCGTTTGGCCTCGAAGTGGAGAGATTGATATAATGGAAATGGGGTCTCGCCAAGATTTCAGGGATTTACATGATGAGCACAATGGCGGTAATGATTCTGACAATTCAACTGTGAATCAAGTGGTCGGAGCCAATGCTATATTTTATGCCGATGAGGCCTTAACCCCGGAAAATCCATCTGGTGCCGCCAGTATTTCATGGGACCCGGATGATGATTACTGCAGACCTTACTATAATTATGATAATCTAAACGACAGGTTTCTCACGTATCGCATATATTGGGATCCAGACAGTATCCGGTTTACTGTTATTGATGATAGTGTTGAGTACGATCTTTACACAGAACCATTTCCGATTGATAGTGTTTCTGCTGAATTTCAGGAACCCTTTTTCCTTGTAGCCAATCTGGCCATAGGCGGATTATTTACAGACGCAGATTATATTGGTGGTAGTGGAGCCCCGGTTTCCATGCCCTTCCCTGCTCACATGTACGTTGACTACATTACAGTGATGGAATGGAATGGGCAGGGGGAAGTTCATATCGGGCCGCCCACTTTCCAGGGAGGCACCTTTGGTCTCTTTACGGACACAACTCCGATTGATAACGGCTTGGTAGCTGGTGACGATGCGGAAATCTACGTTTGGGAAGGCACCTTAAGCGAAGGAAGTATTCCACCCTACGAAGGTGAAAACGGCATATCATGGCAAACTACCGGATTAGGCTGGTTTGGCGCAGGTATCATGTCCATGCAGCCGGTTAACCTATTCAATTTTGGAGAGGGACATTTAAAATTCATGATCAAAATCCCGGCAAATATTTCCTTCAAGATCGGTATTATTGATGCCTGGGGTAATCAGTCGTATGTTGACTTTCCGGGCAACCAGACTACATATGGACTTGTCAGAGATGGCAATTGGGGACAGGCATCAATACCCGTGGAAGATATCAGGGGCGAATGGATCGATCTGCGAATGTTGAGTTATGAGTTTGTCATATTGGAAGTCAATGGCGCATCATGTGAATTCGGGCTGGATGATATTTACTGGGAAGGCGGCGGAGCCGTCAGCGTTTTTGAAAACGAATTTGGTAAGATCCCAACTAAATATAGCTTGAATAACAACTATCCCAATCCTTTCAATCCTTTGACAACAATCAGCTATGATTTACCAGAGGATGGGTTCGTAAACGTCATCATCTATGATATAAAGGGCAATCCCGTCAAGGATTTAGTCAACAGTCAACAAAATTCAGGTATTAAATCTATCCAGTGGGACGCTACCAACAACAGAGGTCAGCCAGTGAGTGCTGGTCTGTACTTATATACAATACAGGCTGGAAACTTCAGGCAGACGAAGAAGATGGTGCTGTTGAAATAACTCCCGCCAAGTAACTGTGTTTATTGTTTGTGGTGTAAATTGTTGAGAAGTATGGATATGCTGTTGATATGTTTAAAATAAGGACTAAAGGATTAAAACTTCTAGCGAGTCTGCTTGTGGTGTCGGTTATCCTGTCCCAGGACCACTGGGAAACAGCTGTCTACGCTGCTGATGAATGGGCCTACCTGATACCGGAATCAGAATTGCCGTCTGACTGGAATACCATTGGGTTTGATGATTCTGGCTGGTCCACAGGGCCCGGCGGTTTTGGTTATGGTGATGAAGATGACGGTACGGAGATTGAACCAGCCCTATCTGTTTATATGCGGAGAAACTTTACAGTGACCAATATGGATGATCTAATAAGTGCCTTTCTACACGCTGATTACGACGATGGCTTTGTGGCCTATCTGAATGGCACGGAGATTGGACGCTCAAATAATTTAGGTGATCCAGGAACATTTGTGCCCTATGATGTAACCACCAGCACAGACCATGAAGCCCAACTGTACTGGGGCGGGTATCCTGAGGCTTATACTCTGGATTCCCAACAGCTGGCTTCTTTATTAACAGCAGGGGAGAATGTGCTGGCTGTCCAGGCCCATAATGTTGGAATTACCTCATCCGACATGTCCAGTAATTTTTTTCTGTCCTTCGGTATCGCCGATGAATCCACCTATTATGGTTCCCCGCCGGACTGGTTTGAATCGCCATTTGTTTTTAACGAATCGAACCTGCCCATCGTGGTCATTGATACGGATGGTCAAGAGATCCTGGATGATCCCCGAATTGTCGTCCATATGGGCATTATTGATAATGATTCAGCCATAAACAATATAGATGATCCCTTCAACGGTTACGACGGTCTGATCAGTATTGAAATCCGGGGCTCATCATCACAGATGTTCCCTAAAAAACAGTACGCCCTGGAAACACAGGATATTGACGGAGAAAACCTGAACGTATCCATACTGGGCATGCCTGAAGAAAACGACTGGATATTGCATGCTCCCTACAGTGATAAATCACTGCTGCGCAATTTCCTGGCTTATGAACTGGCCCGGGATATGGGCCGCTATGCCAGCAGGACCCGTTTCTGCGAATTGGTTATCAACGGGGATTATAAGGGTCTATACATATTTATGGAAAAGATCAAACGGGATAATAACCGGGTGGATATTTCCAAATTAAATCCCGATGAAACAACTGGTGACGACCTGACAGGAGGATACATAGTAAAAGTGGATAAGTGGGATGGTGAAAATAACGATGGCTGGTGGTCCGCTTCGCCGCTGCCGGAATATGACGGCACATGGTATCAGTATCATTATCCAAAACCGGATGATATTGTAGATGAGCAAAAAGATTATATTAATAATTATATCACTGATTTTGAATTACTGCTAGCCAGTGAAGCTTATAATGATCCTGATGCAGGTTACTATGACCAGGTAAACCTGGAATCATTTATTGATGTATCACTCATGAGTGAAATTTCCAAAAATGTGGATGCCTACCGCCTCAGTGCTTACATGTATAAGGACAAGGACAGCGAGGACGGCCGGCTTACTATGGGGCCCATATGGGATTATAACCTCGCTTTTGGCAACGCCGACTACTATGATGGGTGGGATCCCGCAGGGTGGCAGCTGGACGTTGAGCTAGGAGGTGATCCATTCAAGATTCCATTCTGGTGGTACCGGATATGGGATGATGAAACGTTCAGAGATGCTTTTAATCAACGCTGGCAGGAACTGCGGCAGACCGTATTTTCAGAGGAGTACATAATGAATATGATCGATTCGACAATTGCGGTTATTGATGAGGCCCAGGTCAGAAATTTCCAGCGCTGGCCGATCCTGGACGAGTATGTCTGGCCCAACGCCTATGTGGGCGGGTCATACGAAAATGAAATAGACTATCTGACCGACTGGATCACAGACCGCCTGGAGTGGATAGATGAACAGGCTATGAGGGCAGATGATGATCACCAATTAATAAGATCTTATAGCTTGGATCCTGCTTACCCCAATCCCTTTAATCCAACGACCACAATAGAGTTCTCAATTCCTCAAACAGAGTTTGTTACGGTGAAGGTGTATAATCTTGTCGGACATGAAATCACAACACTTATAAATGATGAATTATTTACAGGAAATTACAGCATCAAATGGGATGGCAGCCGTCAGCCAAGCGGTCTTTATCTTGTTCAAATCGAAAGTGGAAGTTTTATTAAAACCAGGAAAATGGTGCTGTTGAAATAACCCCCACCCAAAGGGATAGGATATAAACAAGAGCCCCACAAATAAAGCGGGGCTCTTTTACAAATTGATTTATAATTATTGAATTAGTCTTTGGATTTCGCGTCTACGCTAATTGGGTTATGCCAAGCAGACAATCGACCTAATTTCAAAGGATTCATTTTAGGGCAAACTGGTTGCCTGGAACGCTTCAATTTGTTTAGTGTTCGAATAAGTAACTTCACTGGAATAAATCTCCTAATGAAAAAGTTAATTCTTAGTCACTTCATTTCAACTGGCTGTTGATTCGTGCAAAGTGAAATTGCTGATTTTTATTCAAAATCAACCAATGAAATTATTACTATTAATATCAATATTTATAGAATTATTATGTAAAAATCTGTAAATAATTGATTAAATCATTTAAACAATCAAGTGCCTCGCTATTAGCGTGGTGGATTGTTTTTCACCAAACATGTTTAAAATATTCTTACATTCCACGGCGAGGATTAAAATGAAAAAGAAAGTAATAATGCATCGCATAGTTATCAGTATATTTTTTATATCTACTGTCAGGGCATTTTTCAACAATGCACCTGCCGATTCAGTAATAAATCAGCCAGCTGAAGAAAATGTCAATTCAAAGGCAACTGGTGTACAATCATCTACCGAAAAAGAGTATTATAATTACCTGACCCAGTTGAATTTTGAACAACCGAAACAATTCTGGTTAGGTACAGGGTTATTATTGCGTAAAAATGTTAAAACAGCTGATGCTCTTAACGAATATAAAATTCAAGAATACAGGACATACCTGGATAAATATTTCCCCAATGCACATTCCGATTATATACAGAGATTTATGATAGAAACGTACATTGATTGGGAAAAATGGAATGAAGTGCAAGCCAACCTATTAAAATTTACATATTTATACCAGGAATCCCCGTTAAGAGGTCCGGTATTGGAGAATGGTTCTGTAAAAATTCAAGAAGAAGAATATTTTGCAGCCAATCGCGAAAAACTTTTACCGATAATTCAGGGTCTACCGGAAACAGGGGAAATCCACGAAAATTATTTCCAGTATTTAATAACACTATTATCATTTAAAGATAACAGGCTGACATCAATTGTTGCGAGAGAGGCATGGGAATTTATAAGATTATACACTGATAAACCCCAAACCAGTACAGTACTATTTTGGATGGCTGAAATTGACTTGGTGAGCGATAACCCCCATTCTGCTTTAATGATTTATAAAAAATTAATGACACTTTTTCCATCAAGTAATGAATTTGCAACAGCACTGTATAAGACCGGCACTATTCAACAGGACATTTTTTCTGAATTTGAAACAGCTACTGCTACTTTCCGCCAGTTTTTAGAACAGTTTCCGGAGGATGACCGTTCATCGGATTCACAATATCGTATTGCAATGATAGCTGATCAAAACTTTAAAGACTGGACAACCGCAATTGACGAATATGAAACACTGGTTACTCAGTTTCCCACATCAGATAATGCCGCTACAGCTTTGTTGCGCGTGGGAGAAATTCAAGCAGATAAATTGAAACAGAGAGATGTAGCAATTGCCACTTATAACAGACTTGCAACCGAATATACTGATGATACTGCCAACGCGACTGAAGCGCTTCAACGGGCAGGTAAACTGTACGAAAAGAGTAAAGCATTTGAAGAAGCTATAAATCATTATATGAAAGTTCATGAGAAATACCCCGGGACAGAAGGTGCATTGGAGAGCCTGGAAAAATCGGCTAAACTATATGAGAAAAAACTGAAAAGAAACGATCAGGCTATTGAAGTGTTAAATATTATTGTTGCTGAGTTTCCGGATACAAAGAACTCAAAAAAAGCTGAAAAAAAGATTAAAAAACTCAATAAATAACCTCCTTTTTCATCATTTGAATTTGTTTTTATTGTTATAGATCATAGCTTTAAATGTGATGGGATGTGGAAAATGCCATTATCAAATGTAGATAATCTGAAATCAGCTAATTTATCTATTGTTAAAAGAACTCCAGAAACAGAGGTTATTATTCCAACAGCAATAGATTGGCTCAAATATAGGAGTAGTAAATGAAAAAAATGTATATAACAGCGGGATTATTGGTAATAATTGCCATTGCTCTTGTGACCCAATCTGAAAACACGAGTAGAGCAGGTGTGGACGAGGATACATTTTTTGTGATGAACTATATCAAATTTGATAAAAAGCAACAGTTTGATGATGTATTGACAAATGAAGTTATGCCTGCTTTCAGAGAGTATCGCGACGAAGATGATAAGCAACATGCATTAAATTTGAAATTACACTCAACAATGCGAGTGTTGCGGCCTACTCAAATGAATGAAGATTCCACTTGGACATTTATTGTTATGGCCGATCCCTATATTGATGGTGCATATTATTACATTGATAAACCGTTGGTCCAAAAATACGGTGAGGAGGGGGCCAAGGAAGTCTTCGGCCGCTGGAGTGAATGCTTTGACCGGGGTCAGGAAGTATATTTGAACAAACAGTCCGATATCTGATTTGAAATTGTGATAAACAATTTGCTTTCAGCCAAGCTGATAGATATGCACAGCTTTATGTAGTGAATAAAAAGGGGGCCATACGTTTTCCTCCCCATTTATATAATACGGCTGCAGATATAGAGCAGGCCCCGGTTCATTTTAGCGACTGTATGAAAACATGAAAAATATGTTTAAAAATAATTCAGAAACGTTCAACTGGAAACTGGCGGGCTGGCTGGGGGCCGGCCTGGTCATTTTTGGATATTATTTGAACGCCAATGAGTATATTATTTCATGGCTGGTGTGGATGGCGGGAAACGCCCTGGTAGGGGCTTATTCCATATATAAAAAAGCCTACTCCACGGCTTTGATGTCTTTTATAATCATGATCATGAATATCTATGGTTATATCCGCTGGCTCTCATGAAACCCATTGTTTCTGAAAAAGATTTTCCCACCGCAAAAAATTTCGTATACCTTAATGCAGCCAATGTAGCCCTTATGTACAGCGGGGCCGCGGAAGCCACACGGGACTGGGTCACAGACCTGGCTGAACACGGCAGCAATAACTTTGATGATCATGCGGAAGAGAATGTGTTCAAAGCGCTGCACCGGGAGGCCGGCCGCATGATCAACGCTCCGGAGGACACCATCGCCGCCGGATCCAGCACTACGGAACTGCTCTGCTCCCTGGCCTGGGCCGTAGCGCCGGGTACAGGACAAAATGTTGTCAGCACCGAGATCGTATTTCCCAGTACTGTGTATCCCTGGCAGCGGGTGGCCAATTCCACGGGCTGTGAAATTCGGCTGGTAAAAGAAAAAAATAATGTTGTCGCCGTGGATGATATAATTGCCACGATAGACCAGAACACTGCAGTCGTGTGTATCTCCCACGTGGAATACGGCAATGGCCAGACCTTCGACCTGGGGCTATTGGCAGAGGCGGCCCATGAGCATGGGGCCCTGCTGGTGGTGGATGCCACCCAGTCCGCCGGGGCCATTCCCATCGATGTGCAGGCCACCCCGGTGGATGCTTTGGTGAGCGGTTCCTATAAGTGGCTGTGCGCTCCCTTTGGCGCGGCCTTCATGTATGTTGCGCCTCATTTATTAGACACATTGGAGCCGGGGCTGGTGGGCTTTCGCAGCCACAGAAATATGTGGGACCTGGATGCCGGCCGCATCGAATACCCTCCGGGAGCCGAAAAATTTGAATTCAGCACCATGGCCTTTGGCTGTGCCCTGGGCCTGACCAGTTCCATGGCTTTCCTTAATGGAATTGGCATCGAGAACATTTATAATTATAATCGTCACTTGGCCGACATGCTTTTGGAAGGCCTCCGCTCCCGGGGTGCGCACAGCACCTCGCCCAGTTCAGATGGTCACTCTTCATCCATTATAACGGCCTATTTTGAAAACATTGACTCCACGGAGATCATCCAGGGGATCCGCAATAAACATGTCTATGTTTCCAGCCGGGCCGGAGCCATACGTTTTTCCCCGCATTTATATAATACGGCTGCAGATATAGAACAGGCCCTGGCTCATATTGCCGGCTGTGTGAATAGATGAACAAGATCATGCCATTGTTATTGCTCATAAACACTTTTGTTCTGGGCCAGGATGTGCCTGCAAAAGACATAGCCATTGCCGAAGAGCTGAAAAAATACACTCGGGCGGTCTGGCGAGGTACGGAGGGCGGCAGCTTGAACTACTGCTATCGGGGCCCGGACAAGCTAGCACCCGGAAAAAAATATCCACTCCTGTTCTACCTCCACGGCTCGGGGGGCAGGGGGGATGATAATAAAGGACAGCTACTGGACGCCAATGGGCTTGAGGCCTTTGCCGGGCAGGAAATATTTGCTAAACATTCTGCTTATGTCTTTGCCGGTCAGGTGCCCAAAGGTGAGCGCTGGGTGGACGTGGCCTGGAACACCCTGGAGCACAACATGCCGCCCGTCTCCAATTCCATGGGGTTGGCGCTGGAGGCCCTGGATGCATTTGTAGCCAATAAAGAGCACCAGGTAGATCCCAACAGAATTTATGTTATGGGCCTGTCCATGGGGGGCTATGGTACCTGGGATGCTATCCAGAGGCGCCCGCAATACTTTGCGGCGGCAGTACCCATTTGCGGCGGCGGGGACATGGCCCTGGCACCGGCACTGGTCAATATGCCCATTTGGATATGGCACGGTGACCAAGATAACTCCATCAAGGTCAGCCGTTCCCGGGACATGGCCGGGGCAATAAAAGATG
>Ga0208521_1000314_pt1 | contig 32208 bp, 28 predicted proteins | sample ETNtaG_24_FD_185754 | JGI IMG/M metagenome (GOLD analysis project Ga0208521, IMG submission 185754) | Marine microbial and viral communities from oxygen minimum zone, Eastern Pacific Ocean - ETNP201306SV47 (SPAdes) (version 2) | ecosystem: Environmental > Aquatic > Marine > Oceanic ... | reverse complement strand
AAATTGGAAAATCCACCAACAATTAGAGAAGGTCAAAATGTTACTTTGAAAGCTTCAATTAAGAATAAGATTGGTGAACCGATGAGTGGTTCTCTAATAACTTTCTTTGTAAATAAAGTGGAGATCGGTTCAGTATTGAGTAATGCAGAAGGAAAAGCATCAATTCAAATTAATCCAAGTAGAGATCCACTTGGTAGGCAAGTTCTCCTAATCGAAGCAGAAGCCGGAGTAATCAAGAATGAAGAAACTTTGCTTGTTCAAAGAGCGATTCCTGAGATTCTGTTGAAACTAGAAAATCAAATACCCTTCATATTAGTTATAGGTATTTTTTTGTTAGTAACAATTTTATATGTATATTTGAGTCAACCAAATCAAGGTAAGTTAAAAATTACTAGTCATAAAATATTCCAAAATAAAGAAGAAATCTTACCAAGAAATCAAAAGAATAAAAAAAAAGAGATACAGGATAATTGGTCTGATTGAAACCATTTGTATCTATCATCATCCTCAATTATAATGGTGGAGACCTGGTTGTACAATGCCTAAACTCAGTTCTCAGAATAGATTACGAAAACTTTGAAGTTATACTACTTGATAATAATTCGACAGACGGGAGTATGACAAATGTAAATAATAAATTCGGTTCTAAACAGCAGGTTAAGATAATTATGAATAAAAGAAACTTAGGATATGCTGAAGGAAACAATGTTGGAGTAATGGAGTCAAATGGGGAATACTTAGTTTTTCTGAATAATGATGTAATTGTAGATCCTAATTTTTTAAAGGAATTAGTTATTGTGATGAAGACAGATTCAATTGCAGCAGCACAAGCAAAGCTGATGTTTATGGATTACCCTACAAAATTTTATAGTGCAGGTCACTATATTGACTATTTCGGCATGGTTCACGTATTAGGTGAATTTGAGGAAGATAAAGGACAGTTTGATAACGTATATGATATATTTGGTGCTCACGGTGCTGCTTTTATCGTGAAACGTAATCTTTTTCTAAAAGTAGGTGGCTTTGATTCTGACTTCTTCCTCCTCTTTGAAGAAAGTGATCTTTGCTGGAGATTCTGGCTTATTGGGTATAGGATTGTTTTTGTACCGAAAGCAATTGCTTATCATAAGCATGGATACGCTCATAAACGTAGCTCCTTTGGAAGAGAATCTTCTCTTACGTATTATTTTGTCAGGAATAGATTGAATTCAATACTGAAAAATTACAGCTGGTCAAGATTAATCACCGTTCTTCCATTTCATGCCATGCTACTGTTAATTACATTTTTTATGAAAATAAATCAGCGTGATTTTGGTAGTGCAAGGGCTTTAATTAGAGCTTTGGTGTGGAATGTTCGTAATTCAAGAGTATCTATTGAGAAACGAAAAAGGGTTCAGAATATGAGAAAAGTTTCAGATGGATTTCTAATTAATGCTTCGATAATCAGAAGGCCTTCAATTAAGGAATTAGTTGCAAAACTGAAACTTCTTTCAAAATAACTCACGGTAAGTTTGTAATTTATCTATTTTCAAATTATTAAATTAAACATATCATTATATTTTCCCGATTAACCTTAACGATTATTGGAAAGAATATGACTTACCATTATATTCTGATGCATGACCAAGTTTAGAAACTTAGTGAGCGGTAATTATTTTTGTATTATTAATATCTAATGAACCTAAACCACATTCAGTGCAAATATTTAATCTAAAAATTCCATTTACCAGATCTCTTCTTACTTTAGTATATTCTTTCTTTTTCCAGATATCAATCAGTTTTTCATTATTAATATTTCCAAATGAATAATTGCTGAGATAATCATCACAACACAAGATTACCCTTCCTTTATAATCAATAATCAGGGTTTTTGATGGAAAATCACATTTCTCCAACTTTTTCAGATTTTTTAATGGAATTAATCCTTCTCTACTGCTTAATTGAATTTCTTCGATACTTCGGTATTGTATTTTTTTCCAGTCGTTAATGGTAAGTTGATTGAAAAAATGTTTTATTTTTTTTGGCATTAATTTACTGTGTTGTGTAATACAAAAATCATCAACACCCCTATTAACCAATTCATCAAATAATTCTTTGGATAAAAAATCACCATTAGTAAATATTTGTATATGTGCAAAAGGTAATTTCCTTCGCGTATAAGACATTAATTCTGGTAATCTTGAATCCAATAGAGGTTCTCCATAAAAATGGGGAGAAATTCTACCACAAAATTTTATTTCAGCTAATTCATCAATTATTTTCATAAAGAGAAATTCTTTCATTATTGCATCTTCTCTTTGGATATATGCGTTCGGACAATGTGGACATTTTCTGTTGCAAGTAGTGATAGTTTCTATTTCTACTCCATTAAAAAGATCTTGAGAACCATTTTGAATCAAGTTATAAATATTGTAATACAATTTCAGAGGTAATGATCTAATTTTCCTTGGATATGAAGAAAATACTATTGATTTAAAATTTTCTAGAATTTCAGTCAATATTTTACACTACTTTATTGATATAATAACAAATTATTTCTTAAATTTCCGAGATATCTTACCGATAAAAATCATATAACTCAATCCTTCTCCGCTACATTTGTAATATTTTTTTGGCATAACATTTCGAATGCTCTTCCTGGAATATAATAGACAATGATTTGACTTAATAAAAGAAGGAAATAATGAAGATATTGTAAGTGATATTGGGACACATAATATTTCAAACGTTTATTTCTAAAATGGATAAAGCCGCTGAAACCTCTGACATTATAGCCAATATTTTCAAACTCTTTGGGTATCCATCCAGATTTATGTTCGAGAAAAATATTTTCATCTTTGTGAGGTTGAGGGAGGTAACCTACAGGCAAATATAAAATAACTTGTTTTCGTGCAATTCTCTCCACTTCATTAATTAGCATTATTCCTTCCTTTTTTTTTAAATGCTCAACCAGATTTAAACATAGAACCGTGTCAAATGATTTTTCCCTAAATGGCAAAATACTAGCATCGCAAAGAATATGTTCATCGTACAATTTCAGAAATTTACATTTGGATAAACTTTTCAAATATGCATCAGCACCAACCATATATTCAGCTACCTCTGGATTGCGTCTCAAATTCCTAAAGCCCACCATTGGGAATCCATCCCCACATCCAACATCCAAAACCGATGAACTAGTAACACTTTTCCATAAGAGTCCACGATAATATAATTGAGGTATGGACATGACCTTATCCAAGAAAACATTTTCCACTTTTCTTATTATTTTCATTAAATTAATCATCTAAATCCGCTCAATAATTATTTGTAAAATATCATAAAATGGAGTAATAAGTTGAATCTAATAAGGATATAACAATTATGTTCTAAATTTTGGGATACCATAATTAGGAAGATTGTATAATCTTTGGTTAATAGAGATATTGATTTTCAAACAAAATAATTATTGTGTAATCAATTTTAGGATGAATTCTTAATCCATTTCCTAAGCTTATTCAATGCATATATTGTCATGATTATTTCTATTATTAGAATTCCTATAAGTATATAGTTCTCGAATGGATGGTTATCGATAATAGTATTGATTTCGTTTAAATTGATTTGATTCCAGTTTTGGATAAATGAAATTTTCCAAGATGATTGGTCATCTAGAATAATCTCAATTAAAATGTCTTCACTAAAAATGGAGGCATCTAAAGGAATAATGATTCGTCCATCACTTAGTACAACTTGCTCATCAGGTTGAAGAGTAAATATTCCTCCTTTTTGATTGGACATTTCTCTATCAAATATCACCGCATCATTAAGCTTTATTTTCATATGCTTTCCACTAACCAAGGAAATGGGTAACTCATCACCAATCTGATTAATATATAGGTCAGTATGAAGACCACCTCTCAAATTATCTCCTAAGAAAAACATTATCATTGAAAATTCATAAAAGCTTACACGCGAAGGTTTATCGGAATATATGTTTCCAATAATGAGTTTATTATCTTCTTCTAATACTCCCGTTTTATTTTGGACCATATTCATATCTACATCAAAAAATCTATAATCAAAATCAATATTAGATCGTACCAAAGGATTTTGTTGAATGGAACCAGTAGTAACGGCGATAATTAGAGGGTAAAATGTAGATAACATTATTAAAAAAAGTATAATTAAGAAACTTGCACGTTTGTTCATTATTCTCACCTAATTTCTCCGAATCTATTTTTAGTGTTTAAATGAATATCATGGAGATACAGAAAATATAACCAAGAAATTAAGAATAATATTGTTGTTTGACCCAGAAAAATATTTAAGCTTGTAAGCATGACATAGAAAACATAAATTAATGTAAAGATTTGTGAAATCTTTGTAGTTACGATAGCAGAAAAAGAAAATTGGTTTGATGACCAGAACATTATCAAAATAGCAATTTGGACCACAAGAAACGTTGATGAATCAAGTTTGAACCATAAAATAGTCAGTAAGACTGAAAATACACTTCCAAGATAAAAAATATTCTCAGATCTTCGTAGTATTTGTCGAAAAGAGATTTTATGATTAGTTTTAAAATAGACCAAATACCAAACTAATACAATTAGAATACCTCCAGTTATTCCGGAAATAATTTCTGAACCTAACCCAAAACTTATTCTTAGAATTTCAAATACACTATACAATATAAGTAAAAGGATTACAAGTAAATTAATAGGCGTGGTAGTTCCAAGACTATATTTATTATTCCTCAAAGAATTTATTACATTAGTTGTATTTTTGTTTAGATTTGTTTGTTTTCTTCGAATGTAAACTGTGAAAAAACAGCCAGCAAGAGATAAGATTAGGAAGAATGAATGAAGTACACTTAATGATAAGTAGAATGGTAAACTTCTGAAAGGCCATGCAGGGTCTCTTATCGGAAACCAATTTGGAAAAGTTTGATCAAAGTTGTATGTAAAACTTGCACTTGACATTGGTTCAATAAGCATAAGGGATATCCAGATCACATGTGGATAATACCAAGGTATACTACGGAATAAAACCGAGGCTAAAAGAATTGATGGTAACACCCATTGAAGAAAAGAGGGCTCAACGAGTGGAGTTGTAATTATAAAAGGAACAAATATAATCATTATATTTAGATTTAGCCATTCTGCTGTTGGTTGTCTATATTTTATCAGAAAAATGAGGAATAATGTGAATAACAAAAGGAAAATTCGTCCACCAAAGAAAACAGATGTTGCATCCCATATTCCAAGAGAAGATAATACTCCAGTAAAATTGTAAGGAAAATCAAAGGTTGTTGCCGCATGACCGGATGTAGTTGCGGTACCGAACCATTGTGAAGGATACATAATAAATGCGGAAAATGATTTTGTAGCAAGTTTGGCCATTATGTAAATATATGGTGAATTAATGATTGCAGCAGAAATAATAAAAGCTATTCCAAAACGTTTTACGTTTGGAGACCATAATCGATATTTCATCCATAAATATGTAATAAATGCAGGCAATAACAAAACAGGGAATTGTCGTGAAGCCATTGAAAAAGCAAGACTTGCAGCACTAAGCCCCATTTTTCCCTTTAATAGATAAAAAATGGATAATAGAACAAAGGCAGTAGTCATATGTTCCATCCATCCTTGTAATGCTGTAGTCCAGATAACATATGGATTTAGAAAGTATATTGAAGACAATAGTACAGCTTTCTTTTTTTCATTTGATACATGCAAAGTAATTCCATAGATTGCGTAAAGCATGACTACATCTGAAATTATAGCAGGTAATTTGAAAAGGAATACCATGAAAAATTCGTAGTTACCAACATATTTCACTAACAAAAGATAGTTAGCATACATTGGAGCAAAGAATGTGTGAAGTGCAGGACCATAAGCAGCTCCTCGGATGAGAACATTATCCCCAAAAAATATTGCTTCAGCAAATCTAAACTTTGCATAGACTGAAATATAATTTGTATTAAGTGCAAACCAAATTCGAATAAATAATCCAAAAATAATCACAGCTTCAAAAGGAGAGAGAAATTTTTGAAAATTAGGTATCTTAATCTTCAAACAATTTTCACATTTTAATTTTGTATATTATCAAAAAATAATACGGTATTGCATAAAACTTCTTCATATTAATAATTATTGTTTTACGGTAATAACGGAAAACAAAGTATAATATCCATATATTTTTAACATTTAGAACATTATATTTTTTTAATATAATTTCTAAGAAATAAAAAACACATTTAATAAATAGGGTTAATACATTCTAATAAATATCAATTATTCAAAAGATTCAAGAAGTGTTTTCTCTAACTTTTGTCGTTGTTTGATTATATCAAAAAAATGTTCAGACCTAGAACGGTTTAATTTAGATAATCTTTTTCGGAAATTTTCGTCAAGGGCCATTTTTAAAAGAGCAAGGAATAATTTATCTTGAGAACCTTGAATTACTGTAGGGTTAGATGGTCCAATAATTTCAGGTATTGACCCACAATCAGATCCGACAATTGGTAACCCTGAGGCCATTGCTTCAATTAGAACAAATCCAAACTGCTCTTCCCAAAGCTTCATTCCCCATTTTTTCCAATCTAAACTTGGAAGACAGAATATATCACATGAAGCGTATATTTTTGGTAATTCATCATATTTTAGATTATGAAATATTTTAATTGGGAACTTTTTTGAATATTCACGTACCAATCCTTCATCTTCGCCACCTTGAGAAATAACCAACCATAATTCACAATCAGGTACTTTTTTACATAAACGAGCAAATGCAGGTAAGAGGATAGAGAGTCCCTTTTGTCGAGCATATGCACCTACAAATAAAACACGTAATTTTTCATCACTTCTTTTCGCTAATTGAGGATTAAATTTTTCAAGGTCTATTCCTAAATAAATCATTCTTATTTTATCTTCATCTACTGAAAGATATCTAAGATAATCTACAGATCTTTTTGAATACGCAATAAAGAGGTTAGCTGTTGAAAGAACTGATTTTACATTCCACTTGTAGATTGGGACTTTGTGGATAGACGTAAGTGTTTCAAAAACACTTACAACTAGCTTCTTGTGACTTTTTTTAGATATTTTTGCGCATTGAGCACTGATGAATGATATGAACTCGATGCAGCTGATTATCTCCACATTCTTCAGAGCAGATTCCAAATTCCCAAGCTGTATTAAACTGGTTGTACTGTAAGGTTTTCGGAAGAATGGTGACATGATGAAGTCTGGCAACAACTCCCTTGTAACCACGTTTTTGTATTGCACTCGGCCCTGAGCGCCGATTTTTTTTGTTAAGGACACAATGTATTCTAAGTCAAAATGCTGTAATCCGTTGAAGAGCGCAATCTCCTGTGGCTTACGACAAGATTTAGGTCCAATGACTAGGGCCAGTTTTTGTATTTTACCTTCCTCGTGGAACGTGACGTGGAGCTTTATTAGTGTGTTCTCATTTTAGGATGGTGCTGTTTAACTTCTTTTTTAACTCTTTCAGCTGAGACATCTTCTTTTTTCCGTCCGAGGCCTAATGATTTCTTGATTTTCTTTGCCAATAATTGCTTCGTGAAAGAAAACTCTATCTTAAGAATGCCTAAGGGGAGAAAACCATAGCCCGCACGATAATAGAGAATAAGCTTAATTGGAGTAATAAGTGAGATTGGAAGACGACTGAAAAAATTAATAAGTCTATCACTCTTTTCTATCTTATTCACCCATGATTTGGGCAGGATAGGGATGCAAGTAAGTAGGAGCGCATATTTTCGGTATGAATCCTTTTTTCTGTAGCGTAGCCTGCCACCTTGGTAAAGGAGTGTTTTTCCTTGATTGATATTGTCTACATCCTCAGGTCTTAATTGACCATATTCAATACTCGAATTTATAATTGGAGACTTGGGAAAGTATAGGAGAGGATAGACATTAATCACACAAGGGCGCATAGTATTATACAGTCTTAATGCTTCTTTGATATTTTCGTCGGTATCGTAGGGCAGGTTCAAGATGTGATCTACCATGAAACGAAGTCCTGACTTATGACATAAATCAGCAACCTTTATCATAGAATCATTCCTTTCAAATCTATTAAGAACGTCTTTCCTCATTTTTTCCGAAGCTGATTGAATACCAAACCACAACATTTTGCACCCAGCTTCTTTCAATCGAATAATGATTTCATCTGATAGGAACCTAGTGTGTCCAGAGCAAGTAAATGGTATTCCCACCTTCTCAGAGTACTCAGACAAGAATTGTTTGGTCCATTCCTTATTAGCTGTGAATACATCATCTTCAAATAGAAAAGTTTTCGGTTTATATTTTCTTTTGATATCAATCAGTTCGTTGATGGTTCTTTTCACACTCATCTGCCTAATATATTTCCCCAATCCTCTGAAAAGCTGCATAAGCTCAGCATTACAACAGTAAGTGCAACCAAATGGGCATCCTCTACTAGTAAAGAAGTAGGTGTTATTCTTATACTCGCTCGGCAGCTGCTTGTAGAAGAGTTCCTTATCCACGAATGGTAACTCATCCAGATTTGCTACCAACGGACGGAGAGGATTTGATTGAGCGACCCCATCATCATTCTTAAACCAAATATTCCTAATCTCAGGATTACCATCTCCCTTTTCCAAGCTCTCTACAAGTTCCAGAAGAGCCTCTTCACCCTCTCCTACGCACACATAGTCAATATAATCTTCCTTAATCACTACCTCAGGAACAACTGTCGGATGCGCTCCTCCGAATATTATAGGAATATCCGGAAACTCAACTTTAATCTTTTTTGCAAATCTCAGCGCCCACTGATAATGTGCAGTAACCACTGAGAAAGCAATTAGATTCGGCTTCATCTCTTCTAACCGCTGCAAATTCTCTTCTTCTCGACTAAATAATTTAGATAAAAAGTTACTTTGAATGTAAGCCCTACTGAATTGCCTAGGATCAAAGATTAGGTCGACCTCGTGCCCATGTGCCTTCATATAGCCAGAGAGCGCACTGACTCCAGGGATTTCATCTTCAGCACATACAAAAACAATTTTCAATAAAATTCACTTTTCAATAATAATGAGTCTCAGCCTGCAATTAAATTTTTTGTAGAATTTATTGCTTATGGTAAAATATTCCTTAAGCAATTGAATACAGAAAATAATAATCATGTTATTAGATATTTAGAGATTAAAAAAAGATTTTATTTCTCAACATAATATATGATGCCAGAGTTTATTGTTATGTTTAAATAATCTATTTAGTAAAGATGGCTATTTGAGTTATGTGAAACATTATGGCTAAATATACATCTTGGAAAGGAAAAAATGTTGTCATTACAGGTGCAACAGGATTTGTGGGATCTTGGCTTACGAAATCCTTATTGGAAAAAGGGGCCCACGTTACAATTATAGTCAGAGATGTTCATCCAAAAGGATTCCTTGATTCAATAAAGAATGAGTATCAGAAGCTGAATGGTATTGTTTTTGGAGATCTTACTTGTAGATCTACTGTTGAAAGAACAATTAATGATAATGATATCGATACCTGTTTTCATCTTGCTGCTCAAGCTATTGTAAATGTGGCTTTAACGTCTCCAATATCTACTTTTGAATCCAATATAATTGGAACATTGAATATCCTAGAAGCTTGCAGGACATCCAAAACTATCAAGAAAGTTGTAGTTGCATCTACCGATAAAGTATATGGTGAACCACAATCGGTTCCAATAAAGGAAGATCATCCATTGCTTGCAAAATATCCATACGATGTTTCTAAGGCAAGTATTGACATGATTACAATGAGCTATCATCAAACCTATGGACTCCCGGTTGGTTTGACAAGATGTTCTAACATTTACGGAGGTAATGACTTGAACTTCTCAAGAATAATTCCAGATACAATTAGATCTGTTCTTTTAAACAAAAACCCAAAAATTAGAAGTGATGGAACCCCAGTCCGAGATTATATGCATGTTTCCGATGTTGTGAATGCTTACCTAAGGATTGCAGACCATATGGACAGAACGGATGTTGTTGGAAAAGCTTTCAACTTTGGAACTGGGAAACCTTCGAGTGTTCTTAATTTGGTGAATAAAATAATAGAAATATCAGGGAAATCTCATCTAAAGCCTGTTATTCTGGGGAAAGAAGTAAAAATGATTAATGAACAATATCTATCATCAGATAGAGCAAATTCATTATTGAAATGGAAAGCCAATAAATCACTTGAAGATGGATTAAGAGAAACAATTGAATGGTATAGTGCTAATGAATCATTATGGAAACATCTTATCTAAAAAGCGTGTATTATGATGAAGGCATTTATCCTTGCGGGTGGTAAAGCAACAAGACTTTACCCGATGACCCTCATTATGCCTAAACAACTTATTATGATTAATGGTTTCCCTGTAATAAAATATATTCTAGACCATTGTATGAAGAATGATATTAATGAAATTGTGTTATGCATTTCAGATAATTCATTTGTAAATCAATTTCAGAATGCTATATCTACAAAATTATATCCTAATCTTAATATTGACTTTTCTATTGCTCCAGAATCTTTCAATACGGGTGGACGATTATTCGCTGCAAAGGATTTTATGGATGAAGATGATTTTGTAGTTTATTATGGAGATATAATTACTGACCTAAATCTCAGAGCCATGATAAATTTTCATAAAATGCAATCAAAAAAAGGGTGTGAATGTACTTTAGCTACCGTAGGAACTAAAGAATTAGAATGTGGGGTAGCACTTCAGAAAGAAAAAATATCAAAAATAAAAATTTTTAAAGAAAGACCTAGAATCTCAGATATTTCTGACTTCAAAATTAATGTAGGTATTTCGGTGTGTAATAAAAATGTCATAAAATATTGTCAAGAAAAATCTGATTTTTATAGTGATGTAATTCCAGAATTAATTAAAGTTGGGAAAACAGTTTATGGATATGAAGTGGATAAACCATTCATAGATATTGGAACACTAAAAGCTATTGAAGATGCTAATAAATCAATGAAACAAAACAAATAGAAACATTTCATATAATTAATAGGAATTTTCTAAAATGAATGATATTAAAGAATCAAGTTTAAAATTGGTGAGCATAATTATTCCAACAAAAAATTCTATTAAAACTATGTCTATATGTCTAAAATCAATAATAAATCAAACCTATCCTGAGATTGAAATTATTGTGGCGGATAGTGATAGTAAGGATGGAACCTCAGAATTATGTGAAAAACATGGTGCAAGAGTTTATAATAGATCTGCAGAATCAGAAAGAACCGAAAAAAAAAATTTTGCAGCAAAAAAAGCAAAAGGTGATTTTGTTTATTTTGTTGATTCTGATTTTCAGCTTACTCCAAGAGTAGTGGAGAGATGTATTAAAAAATGTGATAAGGGTTTTGATTCTATCATAGTTCCAGAAAGAGTAATACCTAGAAATGGATTCTGGGAAACTTGTAGGCAACTCGAGATAATTACATATGAAGGAGATGATTCAGTAGAGTCACCAAGATTTTTTAGAAAAGAAGTTTTTGATAAGACAGGAGGTTTTGACGAATCACTTATTTTTGGGGAAGAAAATGATCTTAATATTAGGGTGCGGGACCTTGGATATAATGTGGGGCGCATAAAAGAAGTATTATTTCATCATGAAGGCCCTGTATCATCGGTTATATTACGTAAATTCTATTACGGGAAAACTTCACTCCTATATATTAATAAGAAAAGAACAGCAGCTTTAACACAATTTAGTTTCGTCAGGCAGGGGTGGATTAAAAATAGGAATTATCTTGCTCACAAACCATTATATGCAATAGGGATGGTGATTCAGAAATTTGTGCAATACTTAGCTGCAGGATTAGGATTAATCGTTAGCCTTTTGGAAAATGGATTTAGACAAGAAAAAGCGAAGTAAATTTACGTTATATTCAGTTATTTTTATATATGTATTCTTCGCAAAAATTAGCTTCTAGGTTCATCAGATAATTCCAATCAAATATTTCTTCAACATTTTTTCTTCCATTTCGGCCAATCAATTTAGCCAACTTTTTGTCCAGAAGAACTTTTACAATAGTATTTGATAGGTCATTTACATCTCCAGGAATCACATGTAAGCTTGAGATTCCGTGTGGAGCTATCCTAGAAATAGCTTTCACTTTAGATACAATTACTGGTTTTTCCATTCCCCAGTATTCAAATAGTTTGAAAGACAAATAACAATTAGAAAGTAATGTAGATAATAATGGCATCACTCCAACATCTGAAGCTGCAATATAATTGGGGACTTCAGAGTAAGGAACCCATCCTGTGAAAATGACTGATGATTCAATCTTTAAATCTTTAACAGTGTCCTTGAGTCCTTCGAAAAGAGGTCCATCGCCACCTACAATGAGCAGCTTTGCATCAGGCATTTTTTTCAAAACACTTGGAAAGGCACGTACAAGTACATCTACACCATCAATGAGTTTAATATCCCCATGAAAGATTATTACCGGTGATTTTCCAAGTTTGTATTTTAATCGAACAAGATTTCCATCTCCTTTCCTGTCAAACATCTTTGGGTCAACCCCATCAGGAACAATTTTAATTTTGTTGGATGCAGGATAAATGTTAGTGAAAGCTTCTTTCATCTCTTCACTAACTGTGAAAACCATATTGGAATTTGCAAGTATGGTTCGTTCTATGTATCTAAATAATGGCATAAGCATTATAGACTCATATCTTGCAATATCAGAATAGAAATCAGTAAGATCGCTAAACATAGTTAATCGCCCGATTTTACCACCTATGATGGATGCTAATCCCGCTATTGGATTCCAAGCATGAATAGCATCAAATCGGATCCTTTTGTTTAATCTTTGTAGATAAATTACAGAAATAATTATGTGTGAAACACGAACGAAGAATCTTAAAAATCTGCGGTATAGAAAAAATGCAAACCCAGGATATAGATAAGCATTTAGGTTCTTGAAAACTGTTTTTTGCAGATGCAGGAATTGATTTGGAGAAATAACATAGACATTGTGACCCTTAGCTGAAAGAGCTAATCCTAATCGATACATTCTCAGATTTGCACGTGAAACAGGAGGAAAAGTTGCCTCAACGAAAATAGCGAAGTTTAAAGCTCTTTTTTTCAGCATCCAATGTTTCAACTACTAGGTTTAGAATCATATATTACCATACATTCGTAATATGGAGGTCGGTCATGTTCTCTCCAAAACAGGTAATAAACAAATCCAGCAAGAAAACCAATGATATATGCACTTGAAAATACCATGTATTTGTACCAATCATCACAATTCTTTCTACCTAAAAATTGGGCATCAGGAAACTCATTTTTAAGATCATTGATGGAAGGATGAATAGACACAATGTGCTCAGCAGTATTTCCTTCCTCATAACCTAATAATCTTTTAAAAGTATTTAGAAATTTAATATCATATGTCCTACCTTGATATTCTCCATTTTCACTTGTTACAGGCATATATAGAATAACCTTATGATTAGCAATTCTCTTAAGTTCTTGAAATAATTTGTTACGTATAGATCGAGGAAAATGCTCTGCCGAAGCAACTGACAATCCAATATCAACGGCATTATCTTTAAAGGGTAAATAGCATCCGTCAGCAACAACCGAAAAACGTTTATCATCAGACTCTTCAAAAGCACTTCTTTGAATATCTAACGAAATCATTGTTAATTTAAAATTTCGAAAGAGGTTTAATCCACCATGGCCACTTGAACCAACATCAAGGACCTTTAATTCAGTTGAATCCATCTTCACAACCTCACGCGCAACATCTTGGTATCTACACCACCCATCAATAGATCGTGAATACCATATTGCTTCAGAAAAACCAAATTTTCCCAATCTAGCTCTATAGAATCGTTTTGTCAATATACTGTTTAGATAAATAAGAAAAATATCAATAGAGTGAAGTAATCCATATCGCCTCACAATTTGCGCTACTCCACCTCTATTCCTAATTTTGTTTCTAAACAATCTGATACATAAAAAATATTTTCAGCAATATCTAAACTTTTGCTATTCAATTTTTTTTTAAATAAATTGTTGATAATAAACTATTAACCCCCAAATAATTCAAAGCCAAGTCTAATGCAAAATAGAAAGCCTAAATTCTAATTGAAAAGAGAGCTAGCAGTTTATCTATAGTTCTTTTTTCCGTAAAATATAAGGGGTATCTAAATCAGATGGAAAGAGACTGAAATTGGAGACATTTGAGGTGGCAATACCCACAAAAATAGTTTTTGGAAGTGGGACTATAGATCATATTGGTCAAGAAGGACTTACTTTTGGACAAAAGGCCCTGATAGTTTGTGGAAAATCAGCAAACAAATTTGGGTATACTTCCAAAATAAAGGAGGCACTCACTAGATACAACATTAATTGGGAGGTATTTGATGAAGTTAAATCAGAACCGTCAATTGAAGATGCTAAATCCGCAGGAGAAATAGCTAGACACTTTAAAAGCGATTTTGTAATTGGTATCGGTGGAGGAAGCTCTATAGATACAGCTAAGGTTGTTGCTGCTTTAGCTACAAACCCAGTCAATATTGCAGATTTGATTGGTATAGAAAACATTCCAAAACCTTCGTTACCCATCATTTCCATACCTACAACTGCAGGATCAGGCAGTGAAGTCACTAGATATGCTGTTCTAACAGATAAGAATGAAAAAACAAAAAAAGAAATTGTCAGCAACTCTATCATACCTAAAGTAGCAATCATCGATTCAGACCTATCTCAAACTATGACAGAATCAATAACTGCAGCATCTGGTATGGATGCATTAACTCATGCAATCGAAGGAATAATTAGCCATGAATCAAATGTTTTAGCTGAGACTCTTGGACTTAAATCAATTAATTTAATATTTACTAATTTGGAAAAAGTAATTCAAAAACCTAATGATACCGAATCAAGAGACAAAATGAGTTTAGCATCGCTCTTTGCAGGAATAGTAATTCAACAAGTTAGGACTGGACTAGTACACGCAATGGCTCGAGCACTTGGAGGTCAATTCAATATTCCTCATGGAGTTGCAAATGCAATCGTGCTTCATAATGCATTGAAGTTTAATATTGACTCTATTTCTAAAAAAGCTAAGCTAATTTATTCCACAATTGATCCTGAGAGATCCAATATTGTATCTAAAGATGATGGAATAAACCTTATTCATGCTATTGAAGATCTTTCTGCAAATATCAAAATACCAAGAACCTTATTGAATTTTGGTGTAACTAAGGAAGCAATTCCATCATTATCTAAAAGTACATATGCAGTAGAAAGATTAAACCGTGTTAATCCTAAGCCAATCAGTATTAAAGACATTAGGTTAATATTTACGGAATGTTTAAGCGATTAAACAATCCATAGATAAATTGAGTATTATTAAAAAACATCTACTTCCTTCAAATGCTTAAAATACCTGTTTATGTCATTATGAGATTAATTGAATTACAAGAGTTTTTGCAATTTACTTAAAGAATCAGGCTTTGATTTTTTCACTGGAGTACCATGCTCAATTCTTGGAAAAAGCATCCTTTTCTTATCAAGAAATAAGGAATTTCAATATATTCCAGCTACAACCGAAAGTGAAGCAATTGGCTTAGCTTCTGGAGCATATATGGCAGGTCGAAGACCAGTGGTTTTGATGCAAAACTCAGGTTTAGGAGTCTCAATAAATGCCCTAACTTCTTTGGTGCTTTTATATAAAATCCCTTTGTTTTTGGTTATCACTTGGCGTGGGTATGGAGGAAATGACGCACCAGAGCATTTACTAATGGGAAAATGGATGCTTGATTTTCTAAAAGTCATGAATATACCAGTTATGATACTTTCAAAAGATTCTAATAAAAATCAAATTGTCAATTTTGCAAAAAAACAAAAGAACCAAGGAATTACAACAGCTTTGATTTTGAAGAAAGGTGTTATTGAATGAATCGATACGAAGCCATAGAAACAATAATCAATTGCCTAACTGATGAATTCGTAATTGCCTGTAATGGATTTATCAGTAGAGAACTATTCAATATAAAAGACCGACCTCAGAACTTCTATATGTTAGGTTCAATGGGGTTAGCATCATCTATCGGATTAGGAATATCATCTGTAAAAACTGATAAGAAAGTCATAATTCTATCTGGAGATGGAAACATGTTAATGTCTTTTGGAACATTCGTAACAATTGGGAAAATTTCTCCTAGAAATCTTGTACAAATAGTGTTAGATAATGAATGTCATGAGTCAACGGGTGGACAAGAAACTTCAAGTTCAATTGTAGATTTTACGAAAATTGCTAAATCCACCAATTTTAAGCAAAGTAAATTTGTTGATAACTTGAGTACTTTGCAAAAGGTTTTCACGTTCCTTTTGAAGGAAGAGGGACCATCTTTTCTGCATGTGAAGATAAATAAAGGTACAAAAGACCTTCCGAGAATTTCAATTGAACCACCAGAGATTTTGAATCGTTTTATGGAAACACTGCATTTAAATCAATGAATTATCTTTTTTGCCATTTTGTAATCTTTTTCATTATGAATTTCCATCCACCCTTTGTTTGTCTCGATATAGTGAATTTTATAGTCACGGTCAATCATTTCTTGGAGCATATCGGTTATTGAGGCATTCTCAAAGTGTTTAGCGCTGTGAAAATTTCCTCGATGATTCTTAGAACAATCTTCATAAACACTTATCAGACTTTGGGCACCAATTGAAGAGAACTTTGCAATACCAATGAATTCGTGAGTTGCTAAATCTTTACTTATTTTTTTATCTATGAAAGAGACTTCTTTTGGAGTTATCAATGATGGAACTCGGTAGTGGTGAATTTGTTTACCTATTATCAAGTCTAGTTCTTTTTCTTGTTCGTGTCTGTGGAATGGAAATGAAGCATCTGCAACCAGTGTGATATTAGTTTCAGCTCTAAGTAGATTGTTAATTATTGCTTCATCAAACAGTATGTCAGAAAAAATTAGAATAAATCCATCGCTCATTTCCTCTTTTGCCTTAAATAAAGAGTGTAATCCTCCTTTCTTATAATTGTCAACATCATAATAATTTACACGATTAACATTGAATTTATCTTTCTCATATCCCCTAATGATTTTTATATCAGTAATTCCAATCATATTTATCACATCTAGTTGTCTTTGCAGTACACTTTTTCCATTAATGTCAAGTATTGAGGTTGGAGTATCTTTGATGATCTGTTTTTTTGGTTCTCCTGCAGCAGGAATAATAACTTTAGATTTACTTTGCTCTAAAGACCTTTCAATATCTCTCTGCTTAATTAATGTAAAACCAACCATATCAAATATTTTTTTTGTTGATACACAAAATGGGTCAGTTTCAAATGCACGACCATTATGTAATATCGTCTTAGACACATCCTCCATTACTTTAACTGCAGACCTCAAAAGCTGGTTTGCATAAATAACAATATTGAACCCATATCTTTCAAGTTCTTTTTCAGTAATAGTATTGTATGTTGTTGGAATGCATATCAATGGTTTGCGAAATTCAAGCTCTTCACATAATTTGTTATATTCCACTGCAAACTTAAGGACATTACTCGGGTCTCGTTCTTTTGAATGAATTACAATTCCATCTACACCGTTAAGTAGATACTCCTTAGCTCTAACTAGGGCATCGGAAACATCTTTACCAGCGATCAAACTTTCTATCCTAGCTAAAATCATGAATTCTTTTGATAATAAAACAGTTTTTCCCCACCTTATCTTGCTAGCAAATACCTTGGAATTTTCAAGGTTTTGTATTGCATCTGGATCCAAACTATTTCTTTTTGGAAAAGTTTTATCTTCAATAATAACTGATGAGACTCCAAGACGTTCCAATTTTGTGATAAAATATTCGAGACTTTCTTGGTCTCTACCAGTATCACCGTCTACAATGATGGGTTTAGTAGTAATATTTGCTATTTGTTCGATTGTATTAAGTCTTGAGTCTAGACTTACTAATTCAGTGTCAGGAAGACCTTTTGATGCAGAGTCAGTTAAGCCACTCGCCCAAATTGCATCAAATTCTATAATTTCTTTTCCCCTATCAGTATGAGAATCAAGATTTACATTATTCGCAATTAAGGCACTAATTCCATTATGGGCTTCTATAACCCGAATTAGCTTTTTTTCACGAAGAAGCTGACTTAATTTTCCAACTCTATCTTCGGCTTTTATTCTTCCTTGGCCAAACAATTACAGTATCAGATTAATGATATGGAGACCTAAATACATTATTGTTATATCATTGAAAGGAACATTTTCGTATATTATGAATTTCTAGAAATATTAGCTCTTATTTTTTTAGTGATTGCGACGGAAACCTTAAGAGAGGTTTAGATTAATCGGATAAAATGTCAGATGAAAGCACTAATATTGAATTCCGGTATGGGTGAACGACTTCATCCTTTAACTCTATTACTTCCAAAAGCAATGATGAAACTAGGAGATAATGTCTTACTGGGTCATCAAATTGAAAGTCTAAAAGAATGTGGAATTAGGGATTTATTAATAACAACCGGTCATTTTGAAGACAAAATAAAACAATATGTATCGGATCATCATAGCTCAATCAATGTAAAGTACATTAAGAATCCAATATATGATACAACAAATTACATATATTCAATGTGGCTTACAAAAGAGAATATTGATGATGATATCATCTTGCTTCATGGTGATCTCATTTTTGAAACTGGATTGTTGAAACGCATAATAAAAAAAGAAAGCAAAAATTGTATTTTAATTAATAAAAATATTAAAGCCCCAAAAAAGGATTTTAAAGCCATAATTAAGGATGAGAGAATAATCAAAATAGGAGTAAAACTTGATAGTCAACATGCGTTCTATGTTGCGCCCCTCTATAAATTAGAGAGAACTACATTCCTCCACTGGCTTGTTAGAATAGAAGAGTTTATTGAAAAAGGATTTGTAAATATCTATGCTGAAGATGTATTTAATGAATATTATAACGAAATACAACTTCAACCAGTTTATTATGATAAAGAATTGTGTATGGAAATTGATACTCTGGAGGATCTAAAGATTGCAGAAAAACTATTCAATCAATAAACCGCGGAATAGTAATTGGATAATGATGCAACAAATAATTACCTATTTTTATTGTTGAGAAAGATGATAAGGCAAGATAATAGGCACTGTGGGGTAAGATTTTGAATATTGACCCTTTTTGGCTTAATGATAAAGAAATTGTAAAAATAGCGGGAATTGTGAAAAAAGGAAATTTAGCAGCAGGAGAAAATGTTCAAGAATTTGAGCAAGAATTTTGCGAATATATAGGAACCAAATATGCAATAGCAGTAAATTCTGGAACTGCTGCTTTGCATTTAGCTTTACTTGCATCAGGAATCTCAGCTGGAGATAAAGTAATTACTTCTCCGCTATCATTTATTTCAACAGCAAATACAGCTCTATCTATAGGTGCAGCTCCAATTTTTTCTGATGTTAACCCATCTTCAGGTAATATTGACCCGTTTGAGGTTAAACAAGTAATTTCAAAAGATGTGAAGGCAATTATTGGAATACATTTGTATGGTTTTCCTTTTGAAGTAAATGATATCAGAGAAATAGCGGAAAAAAACGATACTGTTTTAATTGAAGATGCTGCTCAAGCTATTGGTGCAGAATATAGAGGTAGAAAAGTAGGACAACTAGGTGAGATAGGTTGCTTTTCTTTTTTTGCAACGAAAAACTTAGCAATTGGTGAAGGTGGAATGATTACAACAAATAATGAAGAAATAGCTTCAAAGTGTAGAGTCCTTCGCTCCCATGGATCCGTTTCAAAAAATATTCACACATATCTTGGGTATAACTACAGGATGAATGAATTATCAGCTGCTATTGGTCGTTTACAACTTAATAAAATCGAAAAAATAAATTCTGCAAGGATAAAAAACGCAAAAATATTAAATGATGTTCTTGCAGATAATCCAAATCTAAATTTACCTCCGCAGTCATTAGACAATAAACATGTTTTTTACAGATATGCGGTGCGATTAATTGAGAAGATATCTGATAAGAGATCAATAATTTCTGATACTTTATTCAAATCTGGATGGAATGTAACTAAAGGGTACTCATTGCCAATATATTCTCAACCATTGTATAAACAACTTCACGATAGACATTGGCTACATAATTTAGTAAACTGGCCTAATTACGAAAAAATGTTTTGTAAAAATTGTGAACTGTTAGTTGATACTCTATTAGAGCTTCCAGTAGACCCTCAGTTATCTGAAGAATCTATTAGAAAAATGGGTGAATCCCTAATAAAAGTGATTCACAAAGTAAGTTAGGAATACGCTTAACATTTTTTTATAAAAACTATAGCCTTCCATTTAGATGACTCAGGACTTTACGGGTTGCATATCGTACACTTCCTGCTTTAATTAGCAGTCTTGTTCTGTTCCAATGCAACAATTCTTTTCGAATCGTGTTCTTATACCATTTTTTAAGAGCTTTTTTATGGAGTTCTTCTATTTCTGTATTTGACAACCATGGATAACTCACAACTGAATAATTAGCACCATCATACCTTGTCCAATCATTTGTAACTAACCACCCTTGTGCCTTAGCTTTCTCATAGAATGGAGTCCCAGGAAATGGAGTAGCTATCGCGAATTGGACACTATCTGTATCTAATTCTTTTGCGGATTCAATCGTTTTCTCTATATCGTCTCTTCGCTCCTCAGGTAAACCAACAATATAGGTGGCATGACTCCATATCCCAAAGTTTCTACATGATTTGACAAAGTTTTTTATTTTTTCTTGGTTGATAAATGTCTTACCGATTCCTTTCAGTACAGCAGGATTAACAGTTTCTACTCCAAATTTTATACCTACACATCCCGCTCGTGAAACATTGTTCAGAGTTTCATCATCGAGAGTAATATCACCCATTGCTGTCCAAGGAACATCGAATTTTCTAGAAATAATTTCTTCACATATTCTGTTTAAGCGTTTTCTATCTACAGCAAAAGTATCATCATCAAAATAAATCTGTTTCGCACCATATTTATCCCGTACTTGCTCCATCTCATCGACAATTTTGTCAGGTTCTCGTTTCCTATAGTTATGTGAATCGCAATAAAGTACACGAATAGTCATACAGAAAGAACAATCATATGGGCAACCGCGTGTAGTCAACATTTGAACACATGGTCTACCCGCAATTTCGAAGTCATGATAATGATCTACGGGAAAATCATCTCGGTCTGGATATGGTAACGTATCAAGATTAAAAGTTTGAGGCACAGGTTGATTCACAATTGTTTTACCACTTCTGCGGAAAGCAAGACCCTCAATTTTCTTAAGATCGTTTTCTTTGTTGATAAATTGATCAACCAATTTCTTTAATGTAAATTCATACTCTCCAAGTACACAATAATCAACCTGAGGATAATTATTCATCACGTTATCAGCTAGCGCAGTTACATGTCCCCCAGAAAGAACAATTTTACAATTAACTGAATCCTTAAGGACTTTCAGCATATCCATAACTAACGGAAAACTTATTGTTGGTACATCCATAAATAATACATCTGGATGTTGAGATTCAACCTTTCGCACAAACTCTTGAGAATCTAAATCTAATGCACACGCATCAAAACCTTCCACGTTACAATCTTTGTTCTCTTTAAGAATCGCGGAAGAGTAACCTAAACCAAATGGATAAGGTAAATAATGTTCTTTTGAATTTTTAGGAACAAACATACTAAAAGCCCATCTACTTCCCGCTTGAATGAAATGTCTTTTGTGGTCACCCATATATGCTGGAGGATTAGCAATCAGAACTTTCAATTTTAATACCTAAAGGATAGATAATAATTAAAAGTATTCACCATAAACATTTTCTTATTTAACACGGGATAATTACCTGATACAAATTTGTTCGCGCATAATATAAATTGAATTGTAGAACATTTATTGAACTGAAAAAGGTTCAAGATTTTACGAGCATCCTTGCAACATGATTTACAAAAAAATGTAATTGAGAAGGCACTACTGACCTTAATAGATTAAAGTCATCCTCAGTAAAAACTCTAAGTAATCTATAGCTGATAAATGCCATAATAATAAAGACAATCAAGTCTGCAGTAACACGGATGATTAATAATTGAGGATTAATCCATGTTGTATAAACTTCCACAAGGAATAAAGGTATACCAATTATTAAACCAAGAAGAAAGGATTTAGGCAATTCAGTGAGAAACGGTAAAGATACCCAATGTCGAACGTAATAGTACCCTATTAATACACCAACTAAATTCATAATTACCCGTGATATCGCACCTCCGGTTGCACCTAAAGTTGGAGCCAAAATGGCGACTGTAATTAGTTGAGCGATAACGGATAAAGATCCAATAACAATTAATGGCTTTGTTTTACCAATGGATTGAAATATTGTTATAATAAGTAAAGCATATGCTGGCAGGACCATTGTTACAGTAAGTAGCGAAAATGCCATTGCACCTGCACGGTAAGAAGTTCCAAAAGCAACTTCAAGTCCAGTAACAGAAACTACAGCTAAAACAACTCCCATTGGAATAACAACAAGATTTAAGAGTCGAATCGCCCTAAATATAGGATACTTCAATCCAGCTAATCCTCTTTTTCCATGGTAGGAAGAAAGCGCAGGAAATAAAGCTGAACAAATAGCAACCCAAATGAAAGATGGCATTCTAGCACCATTAACAACCAAATAGTATACACCAATTTCAGATATATCTGCGTTAACGGCATATAAAATAATCACATCGGACCAATTCTGAAACATAAATATTGTAGAGTAAAGTAAAACAGGTAGACTATAGAAAATAAGTTTCCTGGAAGAAAATTTTTCTGTACTATATAATCTTCGACCTAACAAAGCCACTGAAATAATTAAGGACACGCTTGCACCTATCAACCAACCTAATACAATCCCAAATAATCCAAGACCGATAGAGGCTAATACAAGTCCTAAGCTACGGCTAACAACAACATAACTGAGACTAGTCGTAATCATTTTCCCATAAAGACCTAAACCTAATAATCCGTGTCCGTAAATTACTGCAATATCCAAAATAAAGGAAGCCAAAAAAACAACAATTAGAGTATTAAGAGATATACCATCTAAAACAACTTCTGATAGAAAAGGCGATAGGGTTAAACCAAATATCAAAGATGGGATGGAAACAGCAAGAATTAACTTTAATCCTGTTCTAAAAACAGCCCCAGCATTAGACCTTTCTTCATTATCCACCATTTCCGAAACATATTTTGTTATAGCTACAGGAAAAGAAAGCTGAGTCAAAGTTGTGAAGATTGTCATAACGAACGCAAGGAGAGAAAGTTGTCCAACCTCAGCTTCAGTGACAATACGAGCTAAAAAAAAGAAGAAACCAAAAGCAACTGCAAATTCAATAATATTTTGTGCACCTATTAAGACTGAGCCTTTTGCAACATGCTTTGATTTGAAAATACTCACAAGTCCGTTCTCTTTTGGTATAGACCTAAAAGCTTTTTTCTAAAGTAGTGCAATACTGATTAATAATTGCTTAAATTAATTGAGAATACCTTAACCATTTTTTATGATGAATGAGATAGAAAAAAATAAGAATCAATCACTTCTTTGAAACATTCTTTTACCAAATGAATTTATAATATTTTTATAATTAAATTAAAAGACAGGGTGGTAGAGATAAATCGAGGAATATGATTTTTGAGACTTTGTTTCATCGCACCTCATATGCTAGGAACTGATCAATACTCAAGCCTTCCCAGTACACCAACCCTTGCTTGGGGTTTAATCAAAAAACTAATAGAAAGAGGAAACAATATCTCAATAATCACAAACTCAAGCGATTACTTGTTGAAAGATAACTATCCATTAGAAAAAGTGCAAATATTTCCCATAATATCTGCCGGAAAAGCTATTTCAGTGTTGAAATCGACATCACATATTGTAAGCCAAATAAAGAAGATAGAGCCCGATGTAATACATACCTATGGTGATATATCTATGAGCTATTTCGCCATTCTAATAAAGACTCTGACTAAAAAGCCAACGGTAATAACGGTGACAAGGAATTTCGTTGGTTATTCATATCCACCATATGTAGTTAAAACATTATCACTAGGTAAGGGAAGTTCACAAAATCATACATCATTTGATTTATTTAAGCGTAAACTACTTTTCACGTTAGATCACATTATTTGTTGCAATAATTTCGTTAAACAACAAATAATCGGAAAAGAGAAAGTTTCAGATAAGATTTCTGTTGTACCTCACGGAATAAAGAACACTTTTCTGGTTCCAATAAAACATAATAATTTTATTTTGACCCATAATAAAAATAAGACCATACTATTCTTGGGTGACGGCAGCTATTCTAGGGGATTCTACACTTTCCTTTTTTCTATTAAAGATGTTTTGAAAGAATTTCCAAGAACACGATTTATAGCTGCCATTCGTGGAATGAATTATCATGATTCAATAATAGCCAAAAAAATTGAGGGAAACTGTAACAATTTAACAATAATAGATAAGGCCATGACATCTGATTCACTTTTAAAGACAATAAAAACGAGTGACATCATAGTATTGCCATTTAAAATAAATGCAATGGAACCTCCATTAACTATCATCGAAAGCATGTCTATGGGAAAACCAGTGATAACTACTAATGTAGGTGGTAACAAAGAAATCATTACTAACATGGTGAATGGAATCCTAATAAATCCCAATTCAGCACATGCATCTAAACCAATCATTAGCTTATTGCACGATGATCAGAAAAGAGAAAAAATGGGTCAACTCGCACAACAATCAATTAGGAAGAAATATAATTGGAACGAATGCACAAACAAAATATTAAGCATCTACGAAACAATAAAAAAAGATAATTCAGTTTCTTAGCATACAAATAATTCTATAACTCGAAAAATATCGCATACTATATCGAAAAATAAACATTGTCATTATTACCTGATTTATCAGACTCAAGTCCTTTCCCTCAATGTAAAGATAGTTATTATTTTGAATATGAGAAGATATCTTTCACTATTTCATTATATTTTATCTTACCAAATAAAGTTCTTTTTAAAAAAGGTGTAAGTAATGAAAGTCATACCTATTAGAATGGGCATTAAAGATACTGTAAAACCACTCATAAGTCTTCCATTTGAAAAATCCGCACCAATCTTTTGCATTAGAACAGAGGCAGTAGGAATGTATGGCATTTTTGATGGAAAATCTTGCAGCGACATATCTATAGAGTTATTATTTTGGAACATATTAGTCGCTTTCAAAAAAGGAATAGGTAATTGTTCTCCAACAATTTGCTGATAAACATTATTAATTGTACTTAAGAATAGATGTAATCCTGCCCAAGCCCCAGATTCTATAGATTGCTTCACCACACTATCCCAATCCAAGGTATCTGATGTGGCCAACTGAGAAACATTGAGAATATCAGAAATTCTCAATACTGCGTGTCTATATATTCGATGAATTGCCATAATTAAAATTCTATCTTCAATTGTGGGAACAAAAAAATCATAACCTTCAATATTTATTTTCACCCTACGGTTAACAACATTTGAATCAGACATATACGTTTCACCTAGTTGAGAATGCTGTGGATAAATCTCAACAGATATATCAAAGCTTTGCTCTTTTGTATAGAAGGTCTTTCCAACTACAGAATCACAAAACGATAATTTTTTCGCAGGATCCCACCCAAAATCCCTTAACATTATCTTCTTTGCAAGAAGAAATTGTTCTTTATCAGGAATCAATAAATCGATATCTCGACCCATATCTGGAAAGTTATCCATTGTTTTGAAAGCAATTGATTTAACCCCAGCTTCTTCAAAGGCTTTCTGAACTGAGTGAGCAAGAGCAATATTTTTCCTTATCCTCTCCCACCCAGAATTCTGTTTTTCTCGTAAAAAAGATAAAAAATCATCTTTTTCAGGCCACAATGTTGTTTCGACAAGAGGAATAATTTTTGTTAATGCCCTTAATAAAACTCTATTATCGTAAGCAATACTAATGAATTCAGGACCTTTTTTGGATAAATACTGCAGTTGATCTATTTCTTTTTGGTCCCAACTCTTGTTATCATCTAATAGAAGTTTCAATAATGATGTACTTATACTATTCAAAGATCTTCAATCCTTCAATCTTCAATATTTCCAAAATGTCACTATGAACCTCATTAAAGCTCTTATTAGCATTTACAATGTGAAAGCCAAATTGCTTAGCTAATTCCAGATATATTATACGCCGCCTAGTTAAATAATCTAAATCGTGAATCTCAGTGTCACCTTTTCTAATAATAGCGGTTTCAGGCTCAACATCAAGTAGAAGTGTTATTGAAGGTTTTGGTAATATTTTTAAAAAAGTTCTAGTTGAAGTATTCTTCATCGAAAAAGAATTCCCTCTTGCAATTGACAAGTCTACCAATGCATCATAAATATATCTATCAAATACAAAAACAAAATCACTTTCATTTTTTGGATATTGGGGAAAACACAAAGCAGAATAAAATAATTGATAATCAATAAAAAAGCACCAAGCCCAGAAAGAAGACAATTTTGTATGTCGTTTAAAAGATGGGTGATTAGACTCAGTTGGAAGACCTGCTAATTTCCATAACTTAAGCAAAGGAAGCGAAAAAAATCTAAACACACCCATTCTAATATGGGCATACTTACCTTTTTCACCTTTTGCGATTAATTTCTTAAGAAGAAGGAAAGAATGATTAGATTTTCCACTACCATCTATTCCAATGAGAGATATTATCGTCAAAGACTAAACCACTCTATCAACATATTATTAATGTTCAAAAAATCTGATTTAATAATTTTGTGTAATAGTTATCTAATAGATATACTATTAGAAAAACTCATCTATTGATAGATGAGATTAATTCAATAATGAAGTATATTACGACATCGCGTATTTTTACAGTAAAATAGTTAAATAACTTCTTCAAACTAAATTGGTAGGTTTCTTATTTCAGAAAGAGATGTTAGCAGATGATAAAAAAGGTCGTAATACCCGCAGCAGGAATAGGCACTAGACTTCTGCCAGCCACAAAAGAAATGCCAAAAGAAATGCTACCACTTCATAACAAAAATTCTAATGGAATAATCTGCCTTAAACCTGTTGTTCAACTAGTTTATGAGCAACTTTTCAATGCAGGTTTCAGAGAATTTTGTTTTATTGTTGGCCGAGGAAAAAGAACTATCGAAGACCACTTCTCACCGGACCTACGATACTTAGATAAATTAGAGGAATCAGGTAGATCCCAAGCATCAAGAGATCTTGAAGAATTCTATAAAAAAATTGAAACATCAACAATTATTTGGATCAATCAGCCCACACCAAAAGGGTTTGGACATGCAGTTCTTCAAGCAAAATCGTTTACAAACCAAGAACCTTTTTTAGTTCATGCGGGAGATACATACATAACATCCAACAGTGAAGAGCATATCAAACAAATCATTCAAACGAAAGTGAATGCTGATACCACATTATGCTTACTTGAAGTTGAAGATACCGAACACTATGGAATTGCAGAAATCACAGGCATAAAAAGTCCCTATAAGGTAAAAAGAGTAGAAGAAAAACCAAAAAAGCCTACAACTAATCTAGCAATTATGCCAATCTATTTGTTTTCAGATAAGATATACAAAGCACTTGAAGAAACTCAACCTGGAAAAGGAAATGAAATTCAGCTTACAGATGGTATACAAAAGCAAATTGGATATAACCAAAAAATAATGGCTATCAAACTGAAAAAAGCATTACATCTGGATATCGGAACACCGGAAAGCTATTGGAATGCTCTAAAAATTTCCTATGAATATCTAGCAAATAACAGATAAACCATTTAGATTACGTTATTTAAAACGGGAAAGCCAACTCCATAATATCGTATATTTTTTGGAAGCGATTTCCAATCCAAGATTCTTCTTCCATCAATAATTATCAAATCCTCTTTATTTAAGAAGAGATTAAGGTTCCTAAATTCCGACCATTCAGTAGCCACTATACAAGCTTCACAATTTTTCAAAGCTTCTTCAGCATTTTCTGCGTATTCAACATTCAATCCATATATTTTTTTTGCATTATCCATTGCTTTAGGGTCAAAAACCACAACATGAGCCTGTTTTTTGAGTAGTAGATCAATAATTTTTATGGCTCTTGATTCACGGACATCATCAGTTCCATCTTTGAAGGCTAAACCGAGAACCGCAATTTTCTTTCCATTTAAGTTGCCAATAGCTTTTTTAGTCAATTCTAAAACAACTGAAGGCTGTTTTTCGTTAACTTCTTCAGTTATCTTTAGAAGACTAGGTTCAAATCCTTGGCTTTCCGCTTTACTTATAATTGCTGAAACATCCTTTTTGAAACAAGATCCACCATATCCTAATCCAGCTGAAAGAAATCCACCTTTACCTATTCGTGAATCCATTTCCAATCCTGCTTTAACATCAAGATAATCTATTGAAAACTTGCTGCAAATATTTGCAATCTCATTTGCAAATGATACATCTTTTGCAAGATAAGCATTTCGAGCATATTTTATCATCTCAGCAGTCCTCAAAAAAGTACGTAGAATTGATCCATTAAATCCACTATATAGTTCAGCTAACACACCTCCAGATTCATTATCGGATTCACCAATCACAATTCCGGTATTCTTAGGATCAAAAAAATCAGAGATAGCTTGGCCCTCCCTTAAAAATTCTGGATTAACACATACCCCAAAATCCTCAACAACCTTCAAACCAGAATTCCCCTCAAGTTCAGGAATAACTACTTCCTCAGAAGTTCCAGGTAATACCGTGCTCTTTATAACTACAATATGTCTTCCCGTAAAATTCTTCAAAGCCTTACCAATAGAGACTGAAACTGCACGTATCTGAGAAAGGTCTATACTACCATCGTCCAAAGCGGGAGTTCCAACACAGACAAAAGAAAGATCTGAATCCATAACGGCTTTCTCTAAATCAGTGGAAGCAACAAGTTGACCTGATCCAACAACCTCTTTTAGTCGTGAATCCATTCCTTCCTCAAAAATAGGGGAAACACCATTGTTAATCTTCTCTATTTTAGATTCATCAATATCTACACATCTCACTTTATGGTCAAGGAAGGCAAAACAGACAGCAGTGGTTAAACCAACATACCCCGTACCAACAACAGCAATCCTCACATCACATCACTTACATAGATACAAACAACCACCTTCTTAAATCACCCTAAAACAGAAATTATTTAACGAATAAACATAAATCACTAACGTATCATACAGAAGTACAAACATCTTAACTAACAAATAAAAATCAAGAATATTATCTAGATTCAATTATAATCAATAAAAAACCATAGATATTAAGATATTCATAAAAATTAATCAATTTTCAGATAAACACAATAACAACTTAACTACACGATTAATAATCGAAGAAAACTTTTGTCCATAAAAAAATAAGAAAACTCTACACACATAAAAAAAAGATTAAGGAAAGTTAATGTATAAATACACCATAAGAAACAGTAAAATGATTCAATTTGGCTAGTGATAAAGGAACTGGGACTTTACTTCTAATCATTGGACTAGCAGGTATTCTGATTTACAGTTGGTTACTCTTCATGTATAATGCAAGTATGACAACCCTGATTTTACAGATTACCGCATTCTTAGCTGTAGCTATGATTCTAGTTATAATCGCGTGGATAGGGTACACAATGGCAACTACACCACCACCTGAACCACTAGATATGGGAGAAGTTCCTGAAACAACAAGTTCATCTGAACCTACAGCAACTGAAAAGCCTAAAACAACAAAAGATTAACGAATTTAATCCTTCTGAAATAAAGTAACATGATCCATGAGATAATGTGCACTTGTAATAATCATAGACAATCTAATGAAGTCAGGAAAATATAGACTCACTAAAAGATTCGTCAAAATCATCATAATAAGATGAAATGAACTATACGTTACCTGTTGATTAAAGGTAGGTTTACCACCTAATATTCGCCCATTCATAAAGTCTCGGTACAAATTAAGTGGATTTAAACTCAAAATATCTTCTTTTGCAACTTTCCAATTAAAGATCAAAGCCAAAAAGACATGGTCTATATCTACACCTACCCCAACTATAAACCCAAAAAGTAACCAAACCCACAATAAAGCATATGCTTCACCCTCCAAAACAAATAGAACAAAAGCTAAAACAACAGACACAGCACCGTGAAAAAAAGGCTTCAACACCAAAACAACAAAAAACCACCATATATCAACAATACCTAGCAGCAACACATCTAAAATTTGTCACAATACATTCATTCGCAGACGGCAACTAAAGAGGAAGACTCATTCATTGTGTTAAGGTAAAATCTTTTTATGGACACCAATAAGACTTTACGTTATACTTTTTAGTCTACTCAAATCCACCTCATTACTCGGAAAGACAATTATTTGAATAGTAAAGATGATGCACGAATTTATGATCACCCAGTAGTCAAATTTGACAGGGGTAAAGAGGTCACAATATACTTAGAAAATAAGCCTGTAAAAGCTTATGAAAACGAGACCGTAGCTTCAGCACTATATGCAGCAGGATTGAGAATATTTAGCAGGAGTTTCAAGTACCACCGTCCAAGAGGCTTCTTCTGCGCAATAGGAAAATGTGCCTCCTGTATGATGACTGTTGACGGACTTCCAAATATACGAACGTGCGTAACCCCAGTCAAAAACGGTATGAAGATATCTAGACAAAACGCATTCCCCAACGCAGAACACGATATACTTAACATAGTAGACAAACTCAGCTTCTACTTCTCCCAATCAAGTGGCTTTTACCACAGAAGATTCACAAAGCCATCCTTCATTAGAAATCTATCTATGAACAGCTTAGCACGTTTCGGTGGACTAGGCAAACTTCCTGAAGACACAAACGAAAACCATGATTTGAAACCTAAAACTGTGAATTTGGACGTCGAAGTTGTGATAATAGGAGGAGGACCGGCTGGACTTATGGCAGCTTTAGAGGCAGGAAAATTATGTAAAAAAGTGATTATTATTGATGATAAACCGATGCTAGGTGGTCAACTAGTAAAACAGACTCACAGGTTCTTTGGAGCCGCGAAATATTATGCAGGGATACGGGGAACAAAAATTGCGGAAGAACTTATCACGTCCATAGATGATCTGAAAAGTATTAGGTCACTAACCAATACTTGGGCCTTTGGAGTATTCGGAAACAAAATAATCGGAGCGGTACAAGAAAATAAACTTCTAAACATACAAGCAAAGAAAATCATAGTCACAACAGGTGCCTATGAACGAACTTTAGTCTTTGAAAATAATGACCTCCCCGGCATCTATGGTGCAGGTGGAGTTCAAACCCTGATGAATACTTATGCGGTAAACCCAGGTTCAAAATCTCTGATTATTGGCTCAGGAAATGTAGGACTTATTCTCGCATATCAACTCTTGCAATCAGGTGTAGATGTACCTGCAGTAGTTGAGGCTCTTCCAACAATAGGAGGATACTTTGTACACGCAGCAAAAGTAAGAAGATATGGTGTCAAGTTTATGCCCCGCTATACAATAGCCAAAGCACTAGGTCGAAAGAAAGTGGAAGGCGCAATCCTCGTAGCACTCGACGAGAAATGGAAACCAATAGAAGGCACACAAAAAACCATCAAATGCGATTCTATCTGCATAGCTGTAGGATTAATCCCAACATATGAGCTTGTCCAGCAAGCTGGAGCAGAACTTAGGTTTTCTGGAGAACTTGGAGGATTCGTACCACTTAGAACAAAATATTCAGAGGTTACCGATGGGATCTACGTAGCCGGAGACTTATCAGGTATAGAAGAGGCAACAACCGCAATGCTTGAAGGTCAAGTAGCAGGACTTCATGCTTCACTGAATCTAGGATATGACGATGATAATGTTGATAAGCAGATGAAAGAATTATTGAAAGAACTCGATGAAGAGAGATCTGGTCCATTTGGATCAAGGATTAGAAAAGGCTTAGTCAAAGTTATGGTTGATAAAGTGAATTAGAATGGACTCTCTCGAATATCTAAAGACAGGTGCCGTGACAATGATGAGTCTAGAGCAATTAGGTCTAATTCCTTCCGC
>Ga0208521_1000312_pt1 | contig 32321 bp, 30 predicted proteins | sample ETNtaG_24_FD_185754 | JGI IMG/M metagenome (GOLD analysis project Ga0208521, IMG submission 185754) | Marine microbial and viral communities from oxygen minimum zone, Eastern Pacific Ocean - ETNP201306SV47 (SPAdes) (version 2) | ecosystem: Environmental > Aquatic > Marine > Oceanic ... | reverse complement strand
GGGTAATTCAGGTTGGCAATCAAAAAATTTTTAAATCAGAAAAAAATTTGAATTATGCATTTTTAAAAAATAATCGTAGAAAATTATTAAATTTGATATCAGTAAAAGATTTTATAAAAAAATTTAATTAAATAGAAAAAATGAAAAAACCCCAATGACTTGGAAAAATAAATTAATATAAGAAAAATTAATCCATTGTTTTACTTTTTTAAGTTTTGATAAATGATGTTTTTCCATTCCATAGCTATTGTAGCAACGCTGTAATTTTTTTTAATATATTCAAATCCTTTTTTAACTTTCTCAACCGCTAAAAGATTGTTCTCCTTGGACCACTTTAAACCCTCGCCAATATTTCCTAAAAAGCAGTAATTTTTAAATTTTCTTAAATGGTTTAAGTCTGAAATAATTGTAAACCTTCCTAAATTAATTGAATCTGTTATCCTGTTATATGACTTCACTAGTCTTACGTGATCATTCAGATAAGGGATAATAACTATATCTGTGGTGACAACTTCCTTGTCCATTGATTTTTTCCATTTAATAAATTCTAAAGAAATATTTTTCAAATTTAGATTACTTAATTTCGATCTAATTATATCAAATTCATTTGTAATTATTTTTATGTTGGCTTCAAAATCATACTCTAAAATTTCTCTGATACCAAACTCTAGGGTATCGTGATTTGTGTTCATGCCAAACCATGATATTTTAAACGGATAATTAATTTTATTAATCGGCATTTGAGATTCAAATCTTACACAGTCAGAGATTATTTTTGCTCTAAACCCGGTATGCTTATGAATTATATCTGCGGCGTTCTTTGTCTTTGCAATAATATCATTGGAATATTCAGCTAATTTTAGGTTATCAATAAATCTGTACTTATAAAACCCAGCGTAATACATAATCTGCATATCTCTGCTTTCTGGTTTTATAAAATACCAATCATCAAAAATCGAAATTACTTTGATATTTAGTTCTTTTGCAATCCTTGCAAGATTTACTACGTTGGTATGCATAGCTTTATTAATAATAATCAGTTTAGGATTAAAACGTGTTAGAATCTCTCTTGGGTCATGGTCCCTCAAAAAAATAACTTTTTGAATATTTAAATAATCAGCCGGTAAAATTCCACTAAATACATAGCTTGGAATAGAGGGAGGGTTAGGATGAGAAAAAACCCACAAAATATCTTTATTTAAATCCATCGTAGTTTATGTTTTTTATATATTTGAAAGTAAAGCTAGTAATTAACTTTTTTATTAATATTTCTTTCTACCGCATTAATGACATTATCAACTGTAATTAAATCCATACATTTTTTACAATGATCACATTCTCTATCACGTATTCCACACGGAGAACCTTCTATATCCACATACAAGTTTTCATGAAAATCATATCCAATAATTTGAGGAGGTATCCAACCTCCATATATAACAACGCCTGGTTTTGAAAGAGCAGCTGCAGCATGAGCAAATCCTCCTTCTGGTCCTAAATAAAGATTACAATATTTCATTATTGCGCAAGCAACTCTAAAATTACAGCCATATGAAAAAGTATTTTGATAAGTAAAACTATTTTGATGAGTTGGATTAATAATGAGATAATTTTTTTTTAATATTTCAACTGTCTTGCCCCATTTTTTATGGCTCCAATTTTGATTTTTTCCGCATTTATTAAAAATTTTTTTATCGTGTTTACTTGATTTTTCTTCAACTCTTGATGATTCAACAAAAATTATTCCTTTGTATTCTATTGAGTTTGAAGATTTCCAAAATTCAACAGCTTCTCTTATTGCATTTTGTGCTTCATTAATTTCTTGCTCGTCAAAGTATAATTCTCCTGGCATAGTGCGATGATTAAGATTCCAATAATATTTATGCATTGTAGTTCTTTCCCAATCTATGTACGGACGATTAGTATTATTAAGATCCACAAAATGAACAATCTTATTTTTGTCTAGTTTTTTTGGATCTGAAATATTTGGATTATTAAAAAAAACTCTGGAATCTAAGGCTTGTCTTGTTTTATAATTCCCTACAACAACCTGGCGATCTGGATATTTTTTCTTCTCTATTTTAGCATAATAAGTAGCCATAATTTCATCACCAAAGCCCATTTTAATTAATCTTTTTAAATTGAGACTTGATAAATTCTTCTGCAAATTGCTGATCTTTTTGTTTATTATTTTCAAAAGAAACTTTTGAAATATTATACAAACTATTTTCTGATTTACGTCCTAAAACAATAACATTTCCTTTATATAATTTTAGTTTTACCTCTCCATTGACATTGTTTTGGTAGGTATCAACAATCTCTTGAAATTTTTTTCTTTTTTTACTAAACCAAAAGCCATTATAAACCAATTCGGCGTACTCTGAAACAATAAGATCTTTCTTATGTGCTGTTTCTCTATCAAGAGTAATGCTCTCAACAGCCCGATGTGCGTGATATAAAATTGTACCGCCGGGTGTTTCATAAACGCCTCTTGACTTCATACCAATAAATCTATTTTCAACCATATCAACTCTTCCAATGCCGTGTTCGAAACCTAGATCATTCAATTTTTTCAAAATTTCGTAAGGGCTTGAATTTTGTTTATTAATTTTGATTGGATCTCCATTTTCAAAGGAAATAATTATTTCTTCAGCTTTGTTGGGAGTGTCTTCAATGTTTTTTGTTCTTGAAAAAACATAATTTGGAGGAGACACCCATGGATCTTCCAGAACTTTTCCTTCAGCAGATGTATGTAAAACATTTTCATCGACACTGAACGGTGGTTCTCCAATTTTATCTTTCGGAATTTGAATTTGATATTTTTGGGCAAACTGTATTAAACTCTCCCTTGATTCCAAATCCCATAATCTCCATGGCGCTATAATCTCTATGTTCGGATCTGTTGCATAATAACCTATTTCAAACCTTACTTGATCGTTGCCTTTTCCTGTTGAGCCATGTGCTACAGCATCAGCTCCAATTTTTTTTGCATATTCAATTTGTTTTCTAGCTATAAGTGGTCTTGCAATAGCTGTGCCAAGAAGATAAACGCCTTCGTAAAGAGCATTTGCTCTGAACATAGGAAAGACATAATCTTTTACAAATTCTTCTTTTAGATCTTCAACACAAATATCCTTTACACCCAAACTTTTTGCCTTTGATTTAATTTCATCAAAATTATCATTTTGACCAATATCGGCAGTATAAGTTGCAACAGGGCAATCATAATTTAGTTGCAACCACTTAAGTATGACGCTGGTATCAAGCCCGCCAGAATAGGCTAGTACAATCTTTTTTGCCATATGTTCGGTTTTTCAACTGTTCATTATATTATGCATTAAGACTATTCAATGTTAAAGTAAAATAGGCAAAAACTATAAATAAAACATAAATTAAATAAATAAAAGTTAGCTAGTCGCTAATACTTAATTAAATCTATTTATATATTCCCAAGTTTCACCTGACTGCATTTCATTTAATGTCCATTGTCCATATGCAATATTGTAGAATATATTTATATTTATATCGCCATCTTCAATTTCTTTAATAGAATTTATCCCTTTTAATGTTTTGTTGGTAAAATGCGCAGGCACTCCTGCAAGCATAGCTTTAAATCCTGCGGTAGACTGATCACTCACAAAGGCCCAAGCCTTATTTAGTAATAAATCTAGAGGTATTTTTGACTGCTTGTTGTGTACATATATTTTTCTGTCTGTATATTTTGAAATTTCTGCAATTGTTTTTTTAACCCAATCATCAAGTTGAAAAAATTTTTTCACATAAATTGAAGGTTCTGATAATATAATAAATTCTCCAGAATTTCTTTTTTCTTTTATCTGTATATTCAATTTATCAAATCTATCACTTTTGCAATTACCTTTTCCTGAATGAAAAAAATCATTTTTTACAACTCTAAAATATCCATCCAAACTTTCTATAAAAGTTTTTCCCTGTTCAAAAGATCTAGACGAAGAACTAAAGTATCCGTGATCAATATAATAAAAATCTTTTACTTTATGAAATAGATCTCCAGTTCCTCTTAATATTCCATATGTTACCAGAGGTTTTGAAAAATCTCTAAATTTCTTAATATTTATTGGGGTTGTGTTTATGCCTTTTGCAAAAGATCCAATAACTTTTTGACTCATAAAATGATCTGTTACAACACAGTTTGGAATTTTAGGCATTAATTTAATAATACTATATTTATAAAAAAAATATAATTTATTGCAGATAAAAACAATTTAATAAAAATTACATTATAAAATTTTATAACCAATTAACAATCATTTATTAATTTATTGTAGGCTGCAGTGAATCCATTTAGTGTATATGTGTCAACTGTTTTTGTTCCTCTTGAGGAAATGCCAAAAATAGTTAACTTTAAGCCTTTTTTCATCGCATAAATAACTTTTTTATCTTCGTTTGTCCAAGCAGTTTCTGGTGTCTCTTCTTCAGAAGAAAATTTATATAAAGAGTTGTCTATCTTAACTTCCACTATTTTGTTTTGATCATAAGGATAGCCTGCTTCAATTTGAACTATGGCATCTGGATTTTTATTCATTCTGTATACAAGCACATAGGTTTTTCCTCTTTTTTTTCCTTCAGGCATATCTGAATTAGTAGGCAGACTAACAATAAAACAGTAATCATTTTCTTTAACATAATTCCATTTTCCTTTTTCAATATCTGCCAAAAGAATATTAGCAGGAAACAAAAAAGATATAAAAAAAAATAATTGAATAAAAATTTTCATATATTGCGTTATAGTTTTGTTGTTGCTGATATATCATATGTTGTAGAGTTTTATCAATGTCAATCAATTACTTCAGATAATATAATAACTGAAGATAATATAATAACTGACAAAAAAATTTTTATATATAATATAATAAAATGTTGTTTGAAGTATCTGTCCAAAGAGGTATGTTAGCTGAAAGTATTCATACGGCAAAATGTTTGGTAAAAAACTCAAATTCTAAAACAATATTATCATCAGGACATAGCGAGGAACTTATATATCCCCGCTCTGCAATCAAAATATTCCAAGCATTGCCTTTCATCAATTCAGGGGCTCCTGAAAAATATTTTTTGAATAAAAAAAATTTAGCGATTTCCTGTTCTTCACATTGCGGTGAACCGAATCACTTGTCTGTTCTAAAAGATTGGTTAAAAAAAATAAATTTATCAATAAAAAATCTTAAATGCGGTATTCATAATCCAATAAATAACGAATCCTCAAATAATTTATTATTAAGCGGGCAAAATCCCAATCAACTACATAATAATTGTTCAGGCAAACATTTGGCAATGCTTAGTGGGTGTTTAGCAAATAAAATGGAATACGCTAACTATGTAGATTATGATCATCCATATCAACAATTAATCAGAAATTCCCTTGAACACTTTACTGAATCTTCAATTAAACAAAAATGTATAGGAATCGATGGTTGCAATGCGCCACAATATGCGTTTTCAATTGATAATTTAACAAACGCGATTATTAATCTTGTCAATAAGAGAAACACAAAAAATGAGTACTCCAAAGCTATTTGCACACTCTTAAACGCGATAGCTAAATACCCCTTACTTATTGGCGGAAAAAAACGTTTTGATAGTGAAGTAATAAAACATACTAAAGGCAGAATTTTTTGCAAAGGGGGGGCTGAAGGTGTTTTATTATTTGCTGATACTTCAAAAAATATTGGTGGAGTTATAAAAATCGAAGATGGCAACGAAAGAGCTATACCTCCCTTAGCTATGAAAATATTTATTAAACTTAAATTATTATCAAGCGATGAAAAAAGAAATTTGATAAGATGGACCGAACAAATATTATATAATCACGCAAAAAAAACGATAGGTAAAATTACTGCTAAAATAATGTTATAACAATTTTTTTTAAATATAATAACAAATAAATATGTGTGGAATAAACGGAATAATTTACAAAGATAAAAAACCAAACAAGCATGAAATTTATATCATGAATCAGGCGATAAAACATCGCGGCCCTGATGATGAAGGAATAATGAGTTTTGAGAACTCAATACTTGGCCATGTAAGATTGTCAATTTTGGATCTCTCCCCAAAAGGTAAACAGCCGATGACTTGTGATGAAAGATTTTGGATAACCTACAATGGAGAAATTTACAATTTCAAAACCATTAGAGAAGAACTAAAAAGATATGGTCATAAGTTTTTTTCTGAAACTGATACTGAAGTTATTTTGAAAGCTTTTTATGAATGGGGGGAGGAATGTTTTAAAAAATTTAATGGGATGTGGTCATTGGCTATACTTGATACTCAAAAAAAAGAGATTATAATTTCAAGGGATAGGTACGGTGTTAAGCCATGCTATTATTTTAGTAATTTAGAAAAATTCATATTCTCCTCAGAAATAAAAGGCATATTAGCTTCTTCAACGAACATACAATTAGATCCCAATAAATTATTGATAGGAAATAAAGAGATAGAAAAATTTTTTACAACTAGATATCATAATCTTAATATTCTCCCTCCTGGTCACATTTTAAAAATTGATTTAGAAAATTTTAAAATATCTAAACATCGATGGTGGCGAAGTATAGATAATCTACCAAGAGTTGATTTAAATTATCAAAAATCAAAGAAAATAATTAATGAACTACTTTATGATTCAACGAGAATTAGGTTAATTTCGGATACAAAAATTTCAACTTCTTTAAGTGGAGGAATCGATTCAGGTATAATTTTTTCAATTTTAAACAAATATTCTGACGATAATAATCTTAATCTTGATCCTTTCGTATTTAAAGATAATAATATTGCATATGAAAATGCGTTAGAATTATGCAATTATTACAAAAGAAAACCCAAAATAATAAAGGATATAAAATACAAGCCAGATCAATTATCTAATTTGTTCACAGTTTTAGAATCAACTTCTACTTATTTTAGTCAAATACAAATTTACAAAAACCAAAATCAAAATGGATTTAAGGTTAGTATTGACGGCCATGGAGCTGACGAATGCCTTGGTGGATATCCCAGAAATATAGTTAACTTCATTTTTGATTATCACAATTCTATTGCTGGAACTTATCAAACTTTAAATAATATTGCAGGAAATAAATTTATAGAAATGAATATAGAAAAATATAATTTTGTAAAAAATATTACTAAATATGACTTGAATCTATTAAAATTAATGTATCCGACAATTTCATTTAATATTAATCAAAAAAAATACATTGAGAGCAAGAAAATTGATCTTATTCCTGAATTTTTTTTAAATGATTTAGAAGACCTTAAAGGTTTTGAGTTCGGACAGCAATTTATGATAGCTGAAGCAAATTATGGAGGTCTTCAATGGCTTTTAAACAAATGGGATAAAACATCAATGGCTAGTTCGGTTGAAATAAGATCGCCATTTATGGATTGGAATTTCTTTCAATATGCATTGGCTTTGCCGACTTCATTTAAAATTAAAAACGGGAAAAACAAGTCAATACTCAGAGATTCTTTTAATGATATTTTATCACCTTCAATAAATAATGATAATAGAAAACAAGGACTTCCAAGTATTAAAAATTTATATAACGAAGAATATATTAAATATACAAATAAAATTTATTCTGAAAACAGTTTTTTAAATTCTAATTTATGGGATGGAAAAAAAATTAACAAAGATTTTCAATTTTTTAAAAAAACAAAGGACAATGAATCAATAAAAAACTTAGATGTTTTTTTTAGATTACATTTAATGAACAAAGGATTTAACGCTCTGAAAGAGGGCCTTGATAAACCAACTGATTCAAACAGGATAAAAGATAATTATAATGTATTGAATTAATTTAATAATTCCCTAAACACATGGATTAGGGTCAAATAAGTGTATGTTTTCAATTTCTTCCAGAATTTCTTTAGACAAAGTTATATTAATACTATCAATATTTTCTTTTAGTTGATCCATTGTTGTCGCACCAATAATATTGCTCGTAACAAACGGTCTATCATTTACGAAAGCATTAGAAAAGGTTGATGGGGCTATGTTATATTTTTTCGCCAATTTAACATATTTCTTTATAGCAATTTCTCCTCTCTTCGTACGATGTCTTGAGAATCTAGCTGGCCAAAGAGTGTAGCGTGCATTTTTTGGATGTTGATTATTAATATATTTCCCACTTAATCTGCCTCCTGCTATTGGGGAGTAAGCTAGTAAACCGCACTGTTCATTTATTGCAACTTCAGAATTTGCAATATCAAAAACACGATTAACCAAATTATAAGCGTTTTGTATCGACATCATTCGCGGTAAATTTATTTGTTTCGCAATCTCTAAAAATTTCATTGTCCCCCATGGCGTCTCATTAGATAGTCCAACGTATCTTATCTTCCCCACTTTTATTAATTCTTTTAAATTTTCTAAAACTTTTTTTAATGCGTTCCATTTATTGTCATTTGGATCATATTCAAAATCAAGTTGACCAAAAAGAGGAACTTTTCTTTCAGGCCAATGTAATTGATAAAGATCAATGTAGTCCGTTTGGAGTCTTTTAAGACTATCATCAACTGCTTTATTCAGATTTTTTTTATCAAAGCCAAGATTTTTACTACCTTCTCTAATCCATTCAAGGCCAGTTGACTTGGATGCTATTTTTGATGCTATAATAATTTTATCTCTATTTCCTCTATCTTTAAGCCAATTACCAATAATTTTTTCAGTTCTCCCATAAGTTTCTTTTCTAGGCATTATCGGATATGTTTCCGCTGTATCAATAAAATTAATACCTCGATCATCCGCGTAGTCCATTTGTTGAAAACCATCAATTTGGCTATTTTGTTCCCCAAATGTCATAGTACCAAGACAGATTACGCTTACATCTAAACCCGTTGTGCCTAATTTTCTATATTTCATTTTTTTTTGAAATTATCTTGAAAATATCAAATTTATAGCGATATTAGTAATAATTAAAAGGAGATTTTATGGCTTTAGAACAAAGATCGTATACACGCGCTACCGAAGGTGCGGTTATTGATGCAGGCTTAAGAGCGTATATGCTTAAAGTATATAATTATATGACAACTGCACTTTTACTAACGGGTTTAGTTGCATTCTTCTTTGGCAAAGCCTCTATAGTAACAAATGACCTTGGACAAATAGTTGCTTTAACAGAAATAGGTAATGCACTATTCAACTCTCCATTGCAATGGATTGTAATGCTAGCACCCTTAGGACTTGTCTTCTATTTTAGTTTTAAAATAAATAAAATGAGTCTTTCTTCAGCACAGTTAACGTTTTGGATTTTCTCTACTTTAATGGGTCTCTCATTGGCCTCTATATTTATTGTTTATACAGGAGCTTCGATCACCAGAGTATTTTTTATATCCTCTGCAACTTTTGCTGCAATGAGTTTATATGGTTATACGACAAAAAAAGACTTAACTGCTTTTGGAGGTTTTTTAATAATGGGCCTAATTGGCATAATAATTGCTAGTGTTGTTAATATATTTATGAAAAGTCCGGCAATGTATTTTGCTATATCAATTATAGGTGTGTTAATATTCATTGGATTGACGGCTTATGACACCCAAAAAATTAAAAATATGTACTACGCTTCTGACTCCGAAACACTAAGTGGTAAAAAAGCAATTATGGGTGCCTTAACACTTTATCTTGATTTCATTAATCTATTTATCATGCTCCTTAGATTGTTTGGTCAGCGACGATAAACAACTTTTAATAGTATTTAATTAATATTAATATCCCGGCAAATATGCCGGGTTTATAATGTCAGATAATTATCAAAAAAATTTTACTCAAATATTAGATGAGTTTAAAAGCGGAGATAAATCTAAAGCTTTTAAGAAACAAGAAAATTATCTTAAAAATAATCCAAATGATGACGTAGCGAGATTCAATTTTGCTATAATGTGTGATGAAACCAACAAAGAAGATCTGGCTATAAAAAATTATAAACAGGTAATCATGAATGACAAGAGTCATTGGGAATCAAGATTCAATTTATACATTTTGTATCTAGACAAAAAATTATATAAACAAGCACATCAATATGTGAATGAAGTCTTAGAAATAAAAAAGAACTTTTATCCTGCTCAAAGAGATAAAGCTTTAATATTAAATTATTTGCAAAAACCAGATGAAGCTTTTGAATATATAGTATCAGCCCTTAAACAAAATCAAAATGATCATATAGCTCTTAACACGCTTGGTTTAATCTTAATTTCTTTAAAAAGATTAAAGGAAGCAAAAAATACCTTTATTCGTGCAATTGAAATCAATCCAAAATATTTTTCATCTTATAACAACTTGGGTCACTGTTACACTTTGCTTCATAAGCGTAAAAAATCATTTGAAGCATTTAGTAAGGCATTGACTTTAAATCCAAAGTCACTTGAGGTAAAAAATAACTTAGCTAATTATTTTATTGATAAGGGTGACTATAATAAAGCGCTAGATTATTATTTTGAAGCCTTAAAATTTGATCCTAAGAATAACGGTATATTATTTAATACAGGTATAGCCTATACCAATTTGAATAATGAGGATAAGGCGGAAGAATATTACAAAAAATCTTATGCAATAAATCCCAATAGTGAAGGATTACACAAAGCCTATTCTATGCTTTTATTAAAACAAGGAAGATATAAAGAGGCTTGGAAACTTTTTGAGGGAAGGCTTAAACTTGGTTCCTTTTATGCAAAAGATGGGGATATGTATAATATGAGAAAAAAACTCTCAAATAACAAAAAATTATTAAAAGAAGATAAAATCCTTGTAGTTAGAGAACAGGGTATTGGAGATGAAATACTTTACGCATCTATGTATGAAGATATGCTAAAAAAATATCCAAACACATGCTTTGAATCAGATAAGAGGCTTATTACATTATTTGAAAGATCATTAAACATAAAAAGTGAAAACATTTTTTTCCCTTTTGGTACTTTTACTCGAAAAGAAAAAGATTTAACTAATTTCAATAATGTCACTTTCGCAGGAAGTCTAGGCAAATTATTCAGAAATGATATTAGAAATTTTACTGGAAAAAATTTTTTAAAACCAGAATTAAACAAAGTAACTGAAATTAAAAAAATTTTAGATGACTTGGGAAAAGAAAAAAAAATTGGAATTTCTTGGAAAAGTCAAAAAGCAAGATACAGTGAAGATAAGACAATAAATCTTGAAGAGTTAAAGCCAATATTCAAAATTCCAAATGTTAAATTTATCAATCTTCAGTACGGTGAAACACACGATGAGCTTGAAAATTTTCAAAATAATGAAAATATTAAAATAACTACTATCAATAAACTTGATTTATTTAATGATTTTGAATCAATTTGTGCATTATTAAAAAACTTGAACTTATTTGTTACAGTCAGTAACAGTACAGCTCATTTAGCGGGGGCTGTTGGAGTGCCTACATTTTTGATTAAGCCCCCAAATCACGCCACTTTTCATTATTGGAATCAAAAAAACGAAAGAACACCATGGTATAATAGCATTAAATTATTCAATAACAAAAATGCTATTCAAAACATAAAGAAAGAAATTATTAAATTTATTAATTGAATTTAATTTATGTAGATATTTTATAATTGTTTAGAAAAAAAATTCATTATTTTATTATCTAAACTGTTTTGATTAAATTTTGATCAAATAGGATGTTCTGTACTTTTTTTTGAGAAATATAGAATTTTCTTTTTATTCGAAAAATCTACGTAGTATTTTTTAAATTTAAAATTTGTTGGAAAATATTTTTCAATTATTCCCTCTATTCCATCACATATTAAAATGAATTTAAATTTGTTAATATTTTTTTCTAAAAAATCAGATATTAAATACAATTTATCACCAAGTCCAACAACATCATTCTTTTTTCCTTCCCAGTGTCCGAATACATCTTTCACTATTAATAAATCTGCCGGAGGAAGGTCAAATGTATCTTGACAAAGCAATTTAACTTTCTGCTTACACAAAAGTTTTGCCAGTCTTATGGCCTCTGACGAAACATCTATACCTAGATAGTTAATATTGGTCCAAGAAAAATTATTATATAATCCTAAATCTCCGCATCCATAATCAACGACGCTAGTAATATTATTTTGATCAATGAATAATTTAAGAAATTTTAAATATACTTCCGCATTTCTTGGATAACTACCAGGGCCTGAATATGAGGGGGGATTTTTTAAATTAGGATCAGTCCAAATTTTTTTTTGATAAATATTTTCAAATATTTTAGAAAATAAACTCATAAATTTATTAATTGAATTTATTTTTTATATATAAATCTCTTTCATTAACCCATTCTTTAGCAAATTCAACGTGTTGCCATTCTTCAAACCATGGTCCGCCTCGGGTATAATGGACGGCGAACGGCTTTTTATTACTATAATTTGATGTCCAGCCTTCTAACCAATTCCATCTTTCATCAATTGCCCCTATTTCACTATCTTTTAACCATTTAAACTGATGTAAATAGGAGCCGGATTGCGAATTAACAGTTTCCATATTTAACTCTCTATTACTCGGATGAGCGCAGTTAAAAACAATGAAACTAGACCAATTTTTTCTTGGGTAAAGGGTTTGTTGCTGCCCGTCCATTTTAAACTTTTCTTTTGGCTTATAGTCATGTTGCACACAATAAACAGCTTTATCATTGGATAGTGTTTTAAATAACTTAGAAACATCTTCTAAAAAAAGGAAATCACAATCACAAAAAACCGCCCATCCTTTAAATCCCATTAAATGCGGAACTAGAAAACGAGAATAGGTAAATTCTGTTGAAGCTAAGGGGTCTCTTTTATATCTTTTATAACAGCCTTTCGAAATTAGTTCATGTAATTTTAATGAAAGGATATTAATTTTTATTGAAGAATTTTTTATTAATGATTGTTTGCATACTCTATAAGCAATATCTTCCTTTGAATCATATCCGATAAAAAAAGTAGGTTTGTCAATAACCATTAATTGTTTATATATTTAATTATATTTGATTCAATCCCAGAAGAGGTTGGCTCAGTCAATGATGCTGGTTTTTTCCAAACAAGGGAATTAAAATATCCTTCTTTTGAAACTGATGCCCATTTTTCTTCAGAAATATTACTGAAACGGCAAATCCATACATTGTTAGGCTCGCCAAAGTTAGATCGGGACACCCAGGCATTAATTTTTTGAGGATCATTCGTTTCTCCTGTCTCTATTATTGACATTAACAAACATACTTCTCTTGAGGGCTTATGTTCTAAAAGAGAGCTAAGATGATTCTTTGCTTCAGTCCATTTTTGTTTATCAATTAATGATTCAGCCATCAAAATCTTAGACTGCGGCAAACTTCTCGTATTGCTAGTAATATAATCTGCTAACCAAGAATAAGACACTTTCATTTTTATTGAAAGTAATTTTATCAATGACCTATAATCAGGATGGGGAAAATGACGCCACGATTTATACAGATATTTTTTCGCCTTTAATAAATTATTATTTTCAATCAAAAGCTCAACGTAATGGCCAACATATGGGGGAAAATACTCCCTTAACTTTAAAGCTTTTTCTATCAAATTAATTGAGTCTTTCAGTGCAGATTGTTTTTTTATTATTGATATCTCATATAAAGCAATTGACTTATTAATTGAGTAAGTTTCTTTGTCGATCAATCTAAATTGAAAAGCTTTTTCATTTATTTGAATGAGCTTATGCCAATTATTAGTCTTGCTTATTATTTTAACAAGAGTGTCATAAATTTTATCTATTTGATGATTTAGGTTAAAAAGTTTCTCCCCATAAATAAACGCGTGATGATAATCCTGAGCATACAAATTTTGTTTCATCAAGCCTTTGAGTCCTAAAATTTTAGTATTTTCATTTTTTAACATTTCTTCATAAACTTTTTCTAACTCAACAAATTTTTTTTCTACTTTGAGAGTTTCAGATTTTAGCAGTAAATTCAGAGATTTGTCTTTAATATAATAAGAAACTTTTTTGTTTTCTTGAATTGCTTTTTTATAATCTTTGTTCGTAAGAGCAATCATTCCTTGAGTAAAAGCGTGATAACCTTTTTCATAATTATTTTTTTGTCTACTTAATCCAAATTTAAAAATTCGATACTTGAAAAAAAAACTAATTCTCAAAACTAAAATAACAAAAAAAATAATTAAAATTACCGAGAAAATTAGAAAAGAGGTTGAGGTAAAAATAATAATTTCATCGAAAGTTATTGAAACTGGAAATGAATAATCAATTATTAAACTACCAATTATTACTAAAATTGTTAATTGGATAAATATAAAAAATAATTTTATCATTAGCTATTGTAAAAAAAACTTATATTTTCATTAAAATCAATGTAGTTTTTTGCTTCTTCAATCCAACTATTAAAATAAATATCACTATCGTCAATTAAAGATAAATATTCTAAAGAGATCTTAATGTCTTTTTCATATAATTTATTTTTTATCATAGAAAATCTTTTAAGGATCTCATTCTTAAAATTAGAATTATAGTTTGGCTCAATATAAAAAAAATTTATTAAGTAATTTATAAATAGGTTGTTGTTCTTCTTTTTATAATAATCATTGAGATATTCTCTCATTAATATCTCAAATTGATTCTGTAAATTAATGATTCCAATAAATTTTTGATCAGACAAAATAAAAAGTTTCTCTAAATAAGCTTTTTTAGAATCATCGTAAGTTTGATTTTGTAATAATAGTAACTCAGCATTTATATTTGAGCCGTTTTCATATTTAAGTATTATTAAATTAACCAAGTTAGAAACAGTGTTATTCGCACCTTTATTTTCATTATGTTTAATAATTCTATCTTCAGAAGAATTAATTGAATTGCCTAGATTTGTGATCTGATCTTGTAAGTTTTGATTTTTCTTTAAAAACTCATCAAGTATAACATCCACAAAATTATTATCGAATGTTTCATTTAAAAGGCTTAAAGATTTTTCATTATTAGATACTTTTTGATTAATTGAAATTAGCTTTTGAGAATAATTCTCAATTGATTGTGATAGTGCGTTTATTTTATTATCAATAGTTATTATATGACTTTCTTCATTATTTACTTTATATGATTTAACCAAAAGATATCCGAGAAACAAAACAGCAAAAAACAATATAAGGGTAGTCGTTAATTTGGTAAGAAGGTAAAAATTATTTAAAAAGCCGTTATTCATTTGTTATTGAGTTTATCATTTTTCTAAGTATGTTTCACAGTATAAAATTTATAGAAATTTATGGCCCTTGCATTTTCAATTGAAACGTCTTGTGATGAAACTTCAGTTGCCATTATAGATAGTGATGGAAAAATTCTAAACCAAATTATAGAAAATCAGCAAGTCCACAATAAATTTGGAGGTGTTGTGCCTGAAATCGCTTCTAGAGCTCATTTACAAATTCTCCAAAGAATTATCCCCTTGTCTTTCAAGCAAGCAAAATTAAACCTAAATGATATAGATATTTTTTGTGCAACTTGTGGACCTGGGCTTATTGGGGGTTTGTTAGTAGGATCAACTATCGCAAAATCTATGGCAATTGGAATCAATAAACCTTTTTATCCAGTAAATCATCTTGAGGGTCATTTATTATCTCCGACTTTCAATAATATATTGAAATTTCCAAATCTTTCTATTCTTTTAACAGGTGGGCATACTCAAATATATTTTATAAAAAAACCAAATGATTACGAGCTATTAGGCGAAACTGTTGATGACGCTGTGGGGGAGTCTTTTGATAAGGTGGCTAAACTACTAGGCCTTTCATACCCGGGAGGACCTGAAATAGAAAAATTTGCACAAAAAGGAAAATTTGATGCTTATGACTTGCCCCACCCATTAAAAAATAAAAAAAATATGAGTTTTTCTTTTTCTGGTATTAAAACTGCCGTGAATTTAATCGTAAAAAATCAAACAAAAATTACTCAAAAGTTTCAAGAGGATATGGCCGCTTCTTTTCAAAATAAAATAATAGAAATTATTATCAATAAAATTGAAAGAACAATTAAAATGTTAAAAAATAAGAATATAAATATTGCAGATATATCAATAGTGGGCGGTGTTGCAAAAAATAAAGCTTTGAGAAATTCCTTATTGAACAATGATAAAATAAATAAATATAATATAGTTTATCCACCAATTGAAATTTGCGGCGATAATGCAGCAATGATTGCATTAGTTGGACTGCAAAAATATAAACACAAGATAAAACCCGATCATTTATTCAATTTTAAAGCGAATCCAAGGCTGTCAATTATAGAATCGGGCAGTCTATGAAATATTGGCTACTTAAATCAGAGCCAAACACATGGTCATGGGATGACCAAATTAAAGAAAAGATCACCATATGGGATGGTGTGAGAAATTATCAAGCAAGAAGAAATTTAATGAGTATGCGGGTAAATGATCTGTGTTTTTTTTATCACTCAGTTAATGAAAAAAGGATAGTTGGTATTGTATCTGTCATAAAAGAACATTACACAGATCCAACGGATAAAATGAAAAAGTTTGTTGCTGTAGATGTAAAAACAAAAAAATCATTAAATAATCCCATAACTCTTAAACAAATAAAAAAAGAAAAAAAATTATCACACTTAGCCTTAGTTAAGCAAGGCAGACTATCTGTAATGCCAATAGACAAAATATCTTGGAATTTAATATGTGAATTAGGGGGCATATAACAATATTGTTGAGAATTTCATAACGATGAAAAAAATATTTTGAATATATGAAATAATATTTATTATATTTCATTAATCAATTACTTGGAATATAAGTGCTTGAGGTATGACTGAAAAAATAAAGATAAGAGAAAATTGGATTCAAAACGCAAAGGTAAATAAAAACGATTACGCTTTGTTATATGATAAATCAATTAATAAAAATGAAGAATTCTGGAGGGAGCACGGAAAAAGGATAGACTGGATAAAACCTTTTTCAAAAATTAAGGATGTTAAATATAGCTCCAAAGATGTTGTCATTAAATGGTACTACGATGGCAGCTTGAATGTTTCCTATAATTGCATTGATAGACATGCATTAAATACTCCTGATAAAGTTGCAATCATATGGGAAGGCGATGATCCAAAAACATCAAAGAAAATTACATATAAGGAATTGTTAGAAAATGTATGTAAGGCTGCCAATGTTCTAAAGAAAATTGGTGTTAAAAAGGGCGACAGGGTCACCATTTATTTAACAATGATACCTGAGCTTGCCTATATGATGTTGGCTTGTTCAAGAATTGGTGCGATACACTCAATTATCTTTGGTGGATTTTCAGCTGACTCAATTGCCGGACGAATTCAAGATTGTAAATCTGAATATGTTATCACGGCCGATGAAGGAATTCGTGGGGGTAAAATTATTCCTCTCAAGAAGATTGTTGATACTGCGTTGAAAAAATGCCCTGATGTAAAAAAATGTCTAGTAATAAAAAGAACTGGAAATAAAGTTAATTGGGTTAAATCAAGAGATTTATACTTGGATGATGAAATTTCTTCTGCTGATATAATTTGTGAACCTGAAGAAATGTCAGCCGAAGATCCCTTGTTCATATTATATACATCTGGATCAACTGGGAAACCCAAGGGCGTTCTTCACACAACAGGCGGCTACCTAGTTTATGCATCCATAACTCATGAATACATATTTAACTATAAAAAAGATGACATTTATTGGTGCACTGCAGATATTGGTTGGATAACAGGCCATAGCTATATTATTTACGGACCACTTTCAAATAGTGCTACAACATTAATGTTTGAAGGTATTCCTAATTTTCCTGATCCATCAAGATTTTGGCAGGTTGTTGATAAGCACAAGGTTAATATATTTTACACAGCTCCAACAGCAATACGCTCATTAATGCGTGAAGGAGATGAGCCTGTTAAAAAAACAAAAAGAAGCTCATTAAAACTACTTGGTACTGTTGGAGAACCCATTAATCCAGAAGCGTGGTTATGGTACTATAATGTTCCTGGTAATGGAAAATGTCCAATAGTTGATACATGGTGGCAAACTGAGACAGGAGGAATCTTAATCTCTCCACAAACAGGCGCAATGGAATTGAAGCCTGGATCAGCAGCAAAACCTTTCTATGGTATTCGGCCAATTATTGTAAATGAAAAAGGATTAATTTTAGATGGAGAATGCGAGGGAAGATTATGTATTGCTGATTCTTGGCCAGGACAAATGAGAACTGTTTATGGAAATCATCAAAGATTTATTGAAACATATTTCTCTCAGTATAATGGAAAATATTTTACTGGAGACGGATGTAGAAGAGACAAAGATGGATATTACTGGATTACAGGAAGAGTTGATGATGTAATTATTGTGTCGGGACATAATTTAGGCACTGCAGAAATTGAAAGTGCTTTTGTTGCTCATCCAAAAGTTGCTGAAGCTGCGGTAGTTGGATATCCCCACGATATTAAAGGTAATGGCTTGTATTGTTATGTAACCCTAAATATTGGAGAAAATATAACTGATACTTTGGAAAAGGATTTAAGCAAATGGGTTCGTAAACAAATAGGGCCAATAGCAACTCCTGATTTTATTCATTTTAGTTCAGGTCTACCCAAAACAAGGTCAGGAAAAATAATGCGGCGAATATTAAGAAAAATAGCAGCTAACGAACCCGATCAATTGGGAGATACAACTACTTTATCTGATCCAAGTGTTGTACAAGATTTAGTAAAAAATAGATTAAACAAATAATATAAATTTTTGTGAAAAAAATATTTAATCTAGTAAGTTCACCTCGTTCTGGTTCAACAATTATATATAATGCACTTTGTTCGAATGATATTTTTAATCCTGCTCTTCCAGAAAGTCATTTTGCATCAGATTTATCTCATTTATATTATAAGCAGCTATTAAGAAAAGCTGACATAGAAAAAAACTATATATAAAACAAATAAAGATATAAAATTATATTTTCAGCAGTGTATTAAAATTTTTTATGATAACTTACTTAAAAAATACTCTGTAGATAATTTAATCATAAAAAGTATGAAACTCACACCCAATATGAATGTTTTATATGATTTCTTCCCAGGGGGAAATTATATAATGATTGTAAGAGATCCGAGAGATATAATTTCTTCTATGCTTAGAGTTGGAAAAAAACAGAAAGATGAAAATATTGAGCCTCACTTTCCTTATAATTTAAGTCTTTTATGTAATAAAATAAATATCTCTTACCGTTTATATCTTGAGCCTAAGTTTGAAGATTTTGTTTCAAAAAAAATTCATACAATTAAATATGAAGATTTTGTTACGGATCCTCTTAAACAACTAAACATCTTTTCAGTAAAATTTTTTAACAAAAAATTATACAAAAATACTGAAAACATCTGGGAAAGATCCAAAGATGTTTATGCATCTAACAACAAAAAAGCCTACCAATCAGAGTTATGGGGACATAATATCACTACTAAAAAAATCAACGAATATAAAAATACTTTAAGAGATAATGAAATAAATGAAATTAGTAAATATTGTAAAAAATATATGAATTATTTTTCTTACAGTTAAATTTGCATATCTATTAATTATCTTGGTTCCCAATGTTTCAAACATCTGGGTTCATAAATATTTGAGGCGCCAACCTGAGTTCTGTCCCCTCCCTCAATTTTTCTATATGTTTTGGTAGCTTCTATACCGCATACATTACAAAACCCATAAATTTTCGTAATTTTATCTGCAAGAGCTAGCAAATATGATGATGTTTCCCAAGGCTTGCCACGTGAATCTTGATCTAATCCGGCACAAACTACATCAATACCAATTTGTAAAAACTTTTCAACATTTAATATTGTTTCATCAGCATCCATAAACTGAATTTCATCCAAAAAAATTACATCATATTTTTTATTACTAAAATCATAATGTGAATGAACATCTTTCCAGTCGTCCATTGCATAACATTCGTGACTTAAATTATTATGTGTTGAAATTAATTTTTCTGAGTAACGATTATCAATTCTATGTTTTAAAACTAATATTTTTTTCCCTTGATGTTCTGCCCATAAAATTCTCTTTAAAAGTTCGCTAGTTTTACCTGCAAACATTGCACCTACTATAGTTTCTAAATTTCCACGCATTAATTTGATAAATTGTTATTAATTAGGTTTGTAATCATATTAAAAATGATATTATTCTAACAACCTGCTGGATTGTCAATAAAAAGATTACTTTATTAAAATATCAGATTATTCTATTTAGAAAATTATGCAAAAAGGTTTGATTTCAAGATATATAACTTTTCAAATTTTAAAATCATTAAAAAATGAGAAAATAAATTATGACTCTATATATTTAAAAATAATAAAAAATAAAAAGATTAGTTCAAGTGACATTAAACTAATACAAAATGTAGTTTTGACTAGTATGAGATATAATCTAGAAATAGATAAGATCTTAAAGATATACGTAAAAAAAATTAATAAAAACAGTAACAGTTATTTTCTTATATTAAGTAGTATAGCCCAGATTGTTTTTCTAAATTTTAAGGATTATGCTGTAATTAATTCTTCAGTTGAAATTGCAAAAAATAAAAAATTCTTAAAAATTTATCCTGCTTTTATCAATGGTTTATTAAGAAACATAGCTCGTAACAAAAAAAAACTTTCTAAAATAAAGGTCTCTTTTTCAATGCTACCTCAATGGTTTATAGATCAAACTAAAAACTGGAATGAAAAACAAAAGACCAATTTTGTTAAAACTATAAAAAATGAGCCTGATATTCATTTAGTTTTTAAAACCTCAAAAGATCTTGATAAGTTTAAGTTGCCAAGCATTAGAACAACTAAGAACTCGCTTATTATAAAAAAAACCACAAAAATTGAAAATTTACCAAAATACAGAGAGGGTGTTTGGTGGATTCAAGATTTTTCTTCTATGATGCCGTTGTTTTTATTAGATGAAAAAAATTCAAAAAAGGTACTGGATATGTGTGCCGCTCCTGGGGGAAAAACTATTCAATTGATTTGTGATAATGCTGAAGTAATTTCTTACGATAAAAATAAAAATAAAGTGTCGATAATGAAAGAAAATCTTCGCCGTTTGAATTTTCAAAATGAAATAATAAATAAAGATAGTTTAAAAATAAATTCGAGAAATAAGTTTGATATTGTTATAATTGATGCACCTTGTTCTTCAATTGGTACAATCAGAAGAAATCCTGAAATTTTTTACAGACATTCCTCTCCTAATTTTCAATACATTACTTCAATTCAATACAAGTTTCTTAATAAGGCAAAAAATTTAGTAAAGAATAATGGTATTATTATTTATATGGTTTGCTCTTTTTTAAATATTGAAGGGGAAAATCAGATTGAAAGATTTTTATATAATAACAAAAATTTTAGTTTGAAAAAATTTTTTTCTAAAAATCATGATATTAATGAACTAATAAATGAAAAAGGATTTTTTAAAACTCATCCAACAAATTTTAGAAATAAATTTTTCATAGATGGTTTTTTTGCAGCAAAATTACAAAAAAATGATTAAATATTTTTTATTTTATATTTACAGATTTTTTTTACTAAATAGTATTATTTTAAAAATTAGAGAGAAAGAATTTATTGAAAAAAACTATAACTATGATTTCAAAAACATTATATTTGAGGATTTATTATTTTTAAAAAAAATTTTTTTTTCAAAAAAATATTTTAATTCTAAATTTTATGAAGAAGAAAGTAAAACTTATCATAGTTTTGATTGGCTTATAGCTGCAAAAAAATTGGGCGGCACAGAGTGTGTTCTAATAGCAAAAAAACAAATTATCAATTGGCATAATAAAAGATATTCAAAAAAAACTTTTGTTTGGAATGATATATTCACAAGCAAAAGATTAATTAATCTAATTTATAACTATGATTTTTATGCGATATCTTCAACCAATAATGAAAAAAAATTATTTAGGAAAATCATATTAGAGCATTTTCTAATTTTAGACTTATTAAACAAGTTTAGAGTCTCAAAAAAAAATATTTCAATTGAAATTATAAAAATACTTTTACTTTTTAAATTGATACATAATAAAAATATTAGTAATATAATTTATTTGCTAAAAGAACAAATGCGAGCACAAATTGATAACAATGGTTTTCATAGATCTCATAACCCCTCGTATCAGGCTGAATTTATTAATAATTTACATGAAATTAATAATATATTTTTGTTTTTTGAAATAAAAGTTCCTGACTCAATTCAATATCAAATTTTCAATATGACATCTGTTCTTGGAAATTTAATACACAAAGATAATTCTATTGCTCTGTTTAATGGATCAAATAGCGCAAATTATAATAATATAATCAAAATAATTAATCTAACAAAAGACATTAAATTAAAAAATCTTGAAAACATCAATAACGGAATTGCTGTTTATTCAAATAATCAATTAAAAATATTTTTTGATGTTGTTAAACCTTCAAATAAAGAAATTAACCAAAATCTTCATGCAAGTACTTTAAGTTTTGAATTTAGTTGTGATAATGAAAAAATTATTACTAATTGTGGATCAATAGAAAAAAGATTTGTAAAAAGACCAGATTATTTTAGATGTAGTGCTGCTCATTCAACTATTATTGTTGCAAATACAAATATAAGCGAGTTGGTTGAAAAAAAATCATATAAAAGAATACCTAGAAATATTATTTTTGAAAATAATGAGAACGAAGACAGTTTAATTTGGTCTGGAAGTCATGATGGATATATTAAAAACTTTAACAAAATTATCAAAAGAAAAATTAAGATTTATAAAAAATTTAACAAAATTGAGGGTGAAGACACGATAATTACAACAAAATTACATAATAAAAAAATTCTTTATAATGTTAGATTTCACTTAACTCCTAATTGTTCTTGTTTGCTTACTAATAATAATAAAAATGTGTTAATTAAGACAAAAGGGGGCCAATCTTGGATTTTTACATCCAAAACAAGTTTAACACTTGAAGATAGTATTTATATAAGAGAAGGAAAAAAAATAGAACAAACCAAACAAATTGTTATATCCAATTATTCCGATATTTCAAAACAAACACAGTTTTGGTCTATTACTAAAACATAATTTATGATGAAAGAAAAATTTGCTCTAATTTCTGTATACAATAAGAATGGTCTGAAAAATTTATGTAGTTCATTCTTTAACAACAATATTAAAATTATTTCTACTGGTTCAACCGCCAAACATATTTTATCTTTGGGATTTCCTTGCAAGTCTGTATCAAATGTTACAAAATTTAAAGAAATTTTAGATGGTCGAGTAAAAACACTCCATCCAAATATCCATGCATCCTTGTTATTTAATAGAAAAATAATCGAACATATTAAATCTTTTAATAAATTAAAATTTCCGGTTATTGATTTTTTAATTGTTAATCTTTATCCATTTGAAAAAACTATAAAAAAAACCTCAGATTTTTCAAAATGCATAGAAATGATTGATATCGGGGGGCCAGCTTTACTTAGATCGTCCTCAAAAAATCACGAATATGTCACAACAATCTGTGATATTAAAGATTATAAAAGTTTTATTAATGAATTGAATAGTAATCTAGGATCTACCACTTTAGATTTTAGAAAAAAAATGGCACGAAAGGCATATACTACTACTGCTAAATATGATTTAGCTATATCAAACTGGCTTGACAAAAATAAAAGTCGTTATTTTAAGATAAGAAATCATAAAAAAATTAGCTTAAGATATGGTGAAAATCCATATCAAAAATCATTTTTTTACAAAAACAAAAGTAAAAAAACATTTTTCGATAATGTTTTGCAAGGTAAAAAAATTAGTTATAACAATATTCTTGATATAGATTCAGCAATCAATTGCCTTAATGAATTTAAAGAACCTACGTGCATAATTGTAAAACACAATAATCCTTGCGGGGCATCATCATGTAAGCGCATATTAAGTGCATATAAAAAGGCTCGTCTGGCAGATCCAATTAGTGCATTTGGAGGTATAGTGGCTTTGAATAGATTGGTTACTTTAAATTTAGCAAAACAAATATCTAATCATTTTTATGAAATTGTTATTGCAAATGATTTTACAAAACCTGCGCTTAAAATTTTTAGCAAAAAGAAAAAATTAATAATAATTAAAATAAAAAATTTATTGATTGATAAAAAACAAGATATAAAATCAATCAATGGCGGTTATATATTTCAGGATAAGAATTTAACTAAAATTAATTTTAACAGTATTTATTGCGTAAGTAACAAAAAAGCTTCAAAAAAAACAATAGAAGATTTAATTTTTTCACTTAGGGTATGTAAACATGTTAAGTCAAACTCAATTGTACTTACAAAAAACAAACAAACTATTGGAATCGGAGCTGGTCAAATGAGCAGAGTCGATGCGACTAAATTATCTCTTATGAAAGCTAGTAATCATACAAAGAAGGTTGGTTTTGTGGCTGCTTCAGATGCATTCTTCCCGTTTACAGACAATCTTAAATTACTAATAAAAAATAATTGTAAATCTATAATTCAACCAAGGGGGTCTATCAACGACAATAAAACCATTAAATATGCTAATTCTTATGGACTTCCTCTTTATTTTTCTAATTATAGATTTTTTAAACATTAATAAATTTTATGACTAATAATTACATAAGTATAAAAAAAATCGATCAAAAGTATCTGAGTGATATCTTAAGATATCATCCTAGTATCGGATCAGGTAGAAAAAATTATTCTGCTCATTACAAAAGAATTTTAAAAAATATTTTTTTATCGAAAATTTATGCAAAAAACAAAACTCTAGACAGTAAAAATCTCTATAGACTTAAATTAATTGAATAAAATAAAATAACTTTCTATGAATTTTGAATATTATTTAAAACTTCAAAAATCTGGCGATTTAATAAATGCGGAAAAAGGCTACAAATTATTAATCAAACAAAATAAAATTGTAAATAATTTATTTGCTAGCTTGGGTTTAATACATCTTAAAACTAATCGAGCAAAATCCGCATTGAAGTTTTTTAATAAAGAATTAAAAATAAATCCTCTGAACACTGTTGCATTAAATAATCTTGGTGTAATTAATTTAGATTTAAAAAATTACAGAACTGCAAAAAATTATTTTCTTAAAGCGTTGAAAATTTCTCCCAATGCCGAAACATTATATTTTCTAGGTCTAATTTTAACTGAGCTTGAGGATTATGATAAAGCTATTGAATTTTACAATAAATCAATACTTATGAAGAAGAATGCTGATTCTTCATGCAACATAGGTTATTTATATTATTACTTAGGTTCATTAGATAAGGCAAAAAAAAATATTTTAGATGCTATTAAAATTAACTCCAAACATGATGCAGCTTACAATAACTTAGGATTAATTAATATGGCTTATGGCAATTTTATAGATGCAAAACAAAATTTTTCACATGCCATTAAATGTAACCCAACTAATACAAAAGCACATTTCAACATAAGTAAATTGTTAAACTATAAAGATAATAATGAGGAATTCAAAAAGCTTCTAATTCTCTCTAAATCTATAAAATTGAATGAAGAAAAAAAAGAATTCTTATATTTTGCTCTTGGAAAAGCTTTAAATGATAAAGAAGATCATAAGAAATCTTTTTATTATTATAAAAAAGCAAATTCTTTGAAGCGCTCAACTATAAAATATTCATCTAAAAATAACATAAGTCTTTTCAACAATATTAAAAGAACATTTAACAAATATGTAAATAATAAATTTAAGAATTGTGGTGCAAAAGATACGTCACCAATATTTATTGTAGGCATGCCAAGATCTGGAACATCTCTTATAGAACAAGTATTAGCAAGTCATTCCAAGGTATTTGGCGCTGGAGAAATAACCTATCTTGATGATACAATTAATAAATTTTTTCTTTATAAAAAAAAATTATTTGATTCTAAAACTTTTTTCAAAAAAAATTTTTATAATGCTGGCAATTATTATATTAAAAAAACTAAAGAAATATCTCCTGATAAAAAATACATTATAAATAAACTGCCATTAAATTTTAGATGGCTTGGTTTAATTAAGTTGATTCTACCAAACGCAATAATTGTTCACTGTAAGCGCAATCCAATGGACACATGTCTTTCAGTTTTTCAACAAAATTTTTTTGCAAAAGGAAATGAGTATTCATTTAAACTGTCGGAGATTGGTATTTTTTTTAATTTATATATTGATATTATGAATTATTGGAAAAAGATTTTACCTGATTGTTTTTATGAAATTGAATATGAAGATTTTATATATTACCAAAAAAAAGAAACAAAAAAATTATTGGACTATTGCAATTTAAAATGGGAAAATAAATGTATGAACTTTCACAAAACTATAAGACCTGTAAGAACTTCTAGTGACCACCAAATAAGAAAAAAAATTTATTCAAATTCAATTAATAGATGGAAAATTTATAAGCAAGAATTAAAAAAATTGAGTGATATTGTAAATTAAAATCGCAGTAATTGAAAAATTTTTTTTAAAGATATAAGGTTATATAAAAATTGTGAATAATTTAAATAATGATTCAATTAATGAAATTATATCTTTAGTTAAAGATAGTGATCTTGAATTAGCTCTAAATAAAGTTAAATCCTTGTTGCTTGAATTTCCTTCATCAGATATACTTTTCAACTTAAGAGGAACAATATTTCTTAAAAAAAAAGAATACAAGATCGCTCAAAGTAATTTTTCTGAAGCTCTAAAAATTAACCCTCATTTTATATCTGCAAAAATTAATTTGGGTACAGTTTACCAGAATTTAGGAAAAACCGAAGAAGCGCTTAAGTGTTTCAAAGAGATAACAAAGATCAATAATACTTTTCCTGAAGCTTATAATAATATTGGTTTTATACTTTATACTCAAAAAAAATACTCGGAGGCAATCAAAGAATTAAACAAAGCAATAGAGCTAAAAGAGGATTATGCCGAAGCTTTTTTAAATCTTGGAATGATTCATTTAAATCTTAAAAAATATCAAGAAGCTATAAAATTTTTCGATCAATGTTTGGTTCATAATAAAAAACTTATATCGGTTTATTATTACTTAGGAGAATGCTATAAAAATATTAATGATATTAATAAGGCTCTTTCCTGTTATGACTTATCTAATCACCAAAAGACTAGCTCGAGAATACTCGAATGTTATTTTATCTTAAATAAAAAGAAAAAGTATCAAAAATTGATTGGCAGTATTAGTAATAATGACCCTGACAATAGACGAATAGCGGCAATTTCGGCATATATATCATATCAGTTCGGTATTAGTAATATCTATCCTTTTTGTAATAAGCCATTAGACTTTATACTAAAAAATAATATTAAAAAAAATATGGAAAATGGTAATTTAGAAATACAAGAATTAATTAGAGAAATTACAGATAAAAAATTCACATGGGAGCTTTTTGGGAAAACAACTGTAGGAGGTAGTTCCGCATATAATTTAACTCAATTGGGGATTACATCTTTATCAAAGTTACAAAATATATTAGTTAACGAAATTTCAAATTATAAGGAAAATTTTAAAAACAAGAACTGTACCTTTATTCAAAAATGGCCAAAAAAATACAAATTTAATATTTGGAGCAATATACTTAAAAGTGAAGGGTACAACACATCTCATATTCATCCGGCTGGTTGGTTGAGTGGTGTAGTTTATTTAAAAATACCTTCTGATATAAAAAAAAAAGAAGCTGGAATAGAATTTAGTCTTCACGGGGATGACTATCCTAAAAAAATAAAAAATATCCCGACAATAACTATTGTGCCTAAGGTTTGTGATCTTGTTTTATTTCCTTCTTCCCTTTTTCACAAAACAATATCTTTTAAATCGAAGAGTGAGAGAATGATTATAGCTTTTGATATACATAAATTACAATAAAGCATAATTAATAAATATGGAAAAATTAAATAAGAATCAACTTACAAACTTATTCAAAAAAGGTACTAATGAACTTAATAATGGCGATCCACTAAAAGCCATAGAATGTTATAAGAAAATTTTATTTATTAAAAAAAATAATGAAGTAGTTTTAAATAACTTGTCATACGCATATTTTATAATAGGAGATTACATTAATTCTGAAAAATCAATTTTAAAAGCAATAGATATAAATAAAAACAACCCTAATTTTTATTATAATTTAGGTAATCTATATAAAAGAGTTTCTAGACTTGATGTTGCAATAAAAAATTATGATATGGCAATTTCATTAGAGCCTAATAATCATAATTATTATTACAACAAAGGCTATGTTTTGCTAAAACAGAAAAAATATCACTTAGCTTGGCAATTTTTTGAAAAAAGGATTTTTACAAAAAAATATGAAAATAAACTAAGTAATTTAATAAAAAATTATTTAGTATCATCAATAGACTTTTCAAAAGAAAAAAAAATAGCAATAGTAGCTGAACAAGGATTGGGTGATCAGATATTGTTTAGTTCTGTGTATAAAAACTTATTAGATTTAAAGGTTAATGTAAAATTCATAAATGATATACGATTAAGGGAAATATTTGAAAGAAGTTTTGACAATTCTGAATCCATTAACAATAAAAATTATTCCAGAATCAATGACTTAGTTGCAGAAAAATATAAATTTTTATTCTCAGGCAGTCTTGGGCAGTATTTTAGAAAAAATATTAATGATTTTGATGGTGATCCTTTCTTGATACCAAATAAAGACAAAATACATAAATATAGAGGAATCTTATCAAAGCATAAATTTAAAAAATTCGTAGGCATCTCTTGGAAAAGTTCTAATATTGAGAGCGGCAATAAATCCCTTTTGCTAAATGATTTAAAGCCTTTGCTCGCTAATAAAAATATTGGTTTTGTAAATCTACAATATGGAAATAATTCTGAATTAAAATCTTTTAATAATGATAACAATAATGCAATTATTGAGATCGAAGAAATAGATTTATTTAATCAAATTGACGACGTTATATCTCTAATTCATTGTTTGGATGCTGTTGTTACTACCCCAACTGTAAATATTGATCTTGCAGGATCCATAGGAAAAAAATGTATAGTAATTTCTCCATTTGATTGTGAAATTTTTACTTGTTCGAAACTTAATGAAGGGAAGTCTGAATGGTATAAAAATCAAAAAACATTTATTGTAAATGATGATCTGGATTTTATTCTTAAGGAAATAACAAGATTGTTATAAAAGATGCCTGAGTATTTTTTTAAAGAACAAATATATTATGCCTAAAATAAATGTTTGTTGTGTAAAAGAAGGAGACAAGTATGATAGTGATTATGTAAATACTTTGTATCTTATGGCTAAAAGATACTTAACAGTTCCTTTTGATTTTATTTGCTTCACAGAAAATTCCCAAAACTTGTTAAAACAAATAAAAGTTATAAATCTTAAAGACAAATCAATAAAAGGATGGTGGAATAAATGTCTGCTTTTTAAACCAGGTTTATTAACTGGTTGTTGTTTATATCTAGATTTAGATATGATCATACTAAAAAACATTGATGAATTTATAGTTCAAAATCAATACCTAAATATTCTGTGTAACCCTATATCCTTAAATAATAACATTTATTATAAAATTAACTCTTCTATGTTATTTTGGAATACAGATAATAAAGAGTTAAATAAAATTTGGTTTCAATATTCTAAAAATAAATTATTTTATGATAATCATAAAACATTTGGCGATCAAGAAGTTATACTTAGTTCAAATGTAAAATATAAATTTTTTCCTGGGAATAAAGTACGTTATTTTAAGTATATTAAAGAAAAAGAGGATTTAGATACAAATATATCAATAATTGTTTGTAAGGGAAAAATACAAAAAGAACATATGTCTAATTTTATTATAAGAAACTATTGGAAATAAATTATAAAATATTTTTTTGTATGCTTTATCAAAAACTAATAAAATTACTAAACGAAAAATTATAGTTATTTATGAAGATCTACTAGACAAAGAAAAAAGAGAATCTTTTTTAAATAAATTAAAACAATATTATGAAAAAATAAATATATGCCTTTCACTTCGAAATAATGACAATCACAAGCTTTAATGCTAAAAGCAAATTAAGCGGGCGTAGCTCAGGGGTAGAGCGCAACCTTGCCAAGGTTGAAGTCGAGGGTTCGAATCCCTTCGCCCGCTCCAAAAACTGCGGTTTTTTCACTTCCAAAAATTTAGGTATTAAACAAGGTATTAAACTTTAAACAAATTATTATTTTTTTAAATTTCAAATTTATAATTTTTTAGAACTTCCTATATATCTCTTCCAAATATTTAAGTTTTATGAGTTTTTGCTGAATAATTTGCAAGTGAGTTTAACAAGTCAGAAAAATATTTATTTGTAGAAATGTCATTTAATCTTATCTATTTTCATCTCCTGTCCTGTTATCATTCTTTTACCAAGCTTATTTGTTTCTCCTATTTTGCTTTTTCTAATAGTGATTATTGAGTTTCTGAATTCAATTGATTTGATTGATCCGTCAACAATTAGTTGTGGTAAATTTTTTGGAAAAAATTGTGATAGATAGGTTTGTAAATTGATTGTATTAGTCCAAAACTCACTATTTATTACATCAATTATCTTTTTAAAAAAATTGATAGCACTATTTTCATTTAATATGCCGCCTCCATATTTTTTAGTATTATATGAATCGTATGAACAGTGAAGATCTTCAATAACATATATTCCACCCGGTTTTACAATTGGAAAATATTTAATAAATGAAATTATAATATCTGAAGAAATGTGTGACCCATCATCAATTAAAATATCAAATTGATTTATTAGAGATGATATTTTGCTGTATGTTTCATTTGAATTTATGTTGCCAACGACAACTTTAATTCTTTTATCATCATAATTTAAATTATGACATTTATCGTCAATGTCACACCCAACAATCAATTCTGCATTTTTAAAAAAATTTAAATATGTTTGAAGAGATCCGCCATTTTGTATGCCAATTTCTAATAAGGAAATATCTTTATTTTTTAATGGCATGAATATCTCATTATAATAATCAAGATAGGACTCCCATTTATCACTTACTTTTTCTGTATTATTTGAATGTAAATTTTTAAATTTATTTTCTGTCATTTTATATTAATTAAATTTATACCTTGCTATTACCATTCCGCCTTGATAATTTAAAAATCCTTTACCGTTTTTTTCTGCAAAAGCTTGGAAGTGGCCATACTCAGCTGGCAACAATCTTTTTTCTTTAATTAATTGAGGAACATTAGCCACATTGTTCCTTTTATGAAAAATTAGGTGGTTGTAAAGATAAACCTCTCCATTGATATCACTTCTAATATTTCCTAACGTTAACGGTTTGTTTTCATCAGTAAACTTGTTTAAATTAGATATTCCAACTGTTTGTTCTGTCTCTTTAACATGATTGATAAATTTAAAAAAATTTATTTTATTAGAGAGGAATACATCAAACCTACATCTAATAATTATGTCATATTTATTGGGGACTTTTTGAATTAAATTGTAGTGATGAAGCACCTCTAAATATTGTTTGTTTGATGCCTCGTATAGTCCTTTTTTATTAAAAATTTTATGCTCTCTATATCTTCTAAAAGTTGGACAATCAGGAACAAATTTATCCTCAACAAGATAAGGATGATATTCTGGTTCAGGTTGAAATAGTTCAATTATGTTTTTTACATTATCTAATTTATTATTTTTAATATTAGTACATACTCCATAGTAGGTATCAAACGGTAATACTTCGTTCAAACGTTGAATGCATTTATCAGAGTGATCTCTTACCTGGCCAGTTACAAAAACAGCAACCCTGTTTTTAAGACTTTGTTTTTCAGACATTAATTTTTTTGAAACAATAACTTAACTCTGCTTGGTTATTTGATTAATATTTAAGCCATCTATCATTTTTTAGAGACCATTTAACAACTTCTTCGATGCGCGTATATACATCTTTATTCACATTCCATCCAAATGATTTCATAAGGGATCCATCCAAAGCGTATCTTAAATCATGACCAGGTCTTGCTGAATGAAAATCAACAAATTCATAAATTAATTTTTTATTTTGCACTCTTGCTATTTGCTGAGCTAATTCTAAATTATCTATTTCAACTGCACCTACAATGTTAAATTTTGGACATTTTGCTCCGCCATAATCCACCTCATCAAATTTATTTGCTTTTTCATTCTCTAGTAAAAACAAACATGCACTTGCCACATCTTCTGCGTGAATATAGTGTCTGTTTCCTGCCTTTGTCTTTGTTTTATCTGCATGTATGTAGACTTTTTTTTCATCTCTAGCGTTTTTAATGCA
>Ga0208521_1000311_pt1 | contig 32487 bp, 28 predicted proteins | sample ETNtaG_24_FD_185754 | JGI IMG/M metagenome (GOLD analysis project Ga0208521, IMG submission 185754) | Marine microbial and viral communities from oxygen minimum zone, Eastern Pacific Ocean - ETNP201306SV47 (SPAdes) (version 2) | ecosystem: Environmental > Aquatic > Marine > Oceanic ... | reverse complement strand
CGTACTGAACGTTGTCCAGTATCTCGCGGGTATCGTCAACCCGGGTGCGAGAGGCTGCATCTATCTCCAGCAGGTCGATGAACCGGCCCTCGTCGACGGCGCTACAGACAGAGCACTCACCGCAGGGCTCGGCTGTGGGATCGGGGCCAGCCTGGCAATTCAGCGCCTTGGCCAGTAGCCGCGCCAGCGTGGTTTTACCCACACCCCGAGTGCCGGTAAAAAGAAACGCGTGGTGGACCCGGTTCTGGTCCAGCGCGCTGGTCAGTGCCGAGACTACGTGATCCTGGCCGACCACATCGGCAAAGTGCCGCGGCCGCCACTTGCGCGCGAGTGCCTGGTAGCTCATGAGTAAATCAGTTGGGACCCTGGAGCATTTCACCGCCGGCCGCTGGTGCACCAGCGGCAAAAATGGAGACGGCGCCAGCCAGCCCGGCCCCGGCACCCGAGTTGGCTGCTACGGCTGCTTCCTTCCGGACCTGACCGGGTTCACAACCTATCGCCACCGGGGAGGCCGACCGCCGCCGCCATAACTTTTTTGCCCGGGCAACAACCGCCTGGGCAGTAGATGATTCTATCACTGGCGCACCGGGGGCAGCCGCGCTGTCGCACCTATAGTTTGCGCAACAGGCAGCAACGGGCTGTAGCAACTTGGCCTCGGAAAAAGGGGCGCTCGAGAATACGATCAAGCGCAATAGTGCCGCCAGCGGACAACTGGCTAATCCGCGTAGCGAAACCAGCCTCGTGCCAGATGTCCCGGTGGATGGTGCAAGCAAATACCCCACCGGGTTTGAGCAGTCGCAGGATTTCATCGAGCGCCCCCGCACCGACGTGACCGTGGGTGAAGGTGCCACAGGAGATTGCCGCATCGTAAATCTGGTCGGGCAGATCAAGGTCGCCATTCAGGTTGGCCTTGATCAACTCCCGATAGAGCGCCTTTTGTGCGGCTACCGCCAGCATCTGCGGCGAGAAGTCCAGTCCGTCGATGGCGCTGAATCCGTGTGCAGCCAGATACTCACCCACCAGGCCGGTGCCGCAACCGACATCCAGCACCAGCGCAGTGCGGTCCTCCAGGGCCTCGGCCAGCAGCCCGGCAATCTCTGCCGGCCCGATGTATTGCAAGCCCTCTTCCAGGTGCTTATCGTAAGTGCTGGCCCAGTCGTGATAGAGCGCCAGCGCCTGGCGCGGGCTTTTGAGCGCGTAGGCCCGCTCGAGCAACTGTGCTGAGTTGCAGGAATCGATGTCCTTGTGCTCAGTCATTGGCCACACCGTTTAGTTATACCTGCCCCCGCGGGACACCCAAGTCACATAAAGACGATTAGTGGCAGCAGCGCTTCGCTGATGTAGAAGATGGTTCGGAAAATCGGCACGTTGCCGAGCACTGCCAGCATAATCAACCCAAGCAATACAAAGTTGCCATAGCGACCGTTGTAATAACGGTAGGCCTGGGACAGGCGGCGCGGCAGAAAATACGGCAGGATGTAATGACCATCCAGGGCACCGATCGGCAGCAGGTTGAACACCATCAGCAGCAGATTAATCTGGGCCAGGTAAACGAAAAATAGCCGCGGGCCGAGATCTGCTGACCCAATCAAACCGGCTTTCAGTGTCAGTAAATAGACATTGATGCTGAGCACGGCCAGCAGCAGATTCATACCCGGCCCAGCCGCAGCCACCAGCAGGTCGGCGTAGCGCGAGGTGAAGCGCCGTGGATCTGTCGGCACCGGGCGAGCGTAGCCAAAGCCGACAAAAACCACCATTAATAGTCCCATGGGATCGATATGGGCCAGCGGGTTGAGAGTTAGGCGCCCGGCCCGCTCAGCCGTGTCGTCACCGAAACGCTTCGCCACCCAGGCATGACCGTACTCGTGAAACGAAAGGGAGATCACAATGGCCGCCATGATCACGCAAAAAAGCAGCCATTGCCCCTGGCTAATCAGCTTTATCACAGAATTAACTCAAACAAAATAATAGCTCCGGTAAAGGTTGCCCGGATACGGCCCTGCGCTAAGAGCCAGGGGGCGAATACCTCTGGTCGGCGTGGTATTTTACGCTGGTTTTTCCGGCAGACGCAGGCGGCCGCCTACAGCCATGTCGGTAACAGCCAGGCCAACCAGCGAACCCCCGGACAGGCCCAGGCCCGAGCACCACCGGTGGAAACCTTTAGCGTGTGGTTTTGTCACAGCTCTTTCAAACCAACCCCGGACCCGAGTATCCTTGGGTAAGCCCAGTTAGCCGAAGAAACCACCACTATGACTCAGCCCTGCATCATCACTGTCGCCATTACTGGCTCGGTGCCGCGCAAGAAAGACAACCCCGCGGTACCGATCTCAACCACCGAACAGGTTGAGTCCACGCATGCGGCCTTCGAGGCCGGGGCCAGCCTGGTACATGTACACGTGCGTGACGAAAATGAAGACTCTTCGTCGGATCCGGATCGCTTCGCTGCCGTACAAGAAGGCATCAAACAGCATTGCCCGGGCATCATCATCCAGTTCTCAACTGGCGGCCGTGGCCGCGCGGCGGATCAGCGAGGATCGATGCTGTACCTCAAACCCGACATGGCCTCATTGGCAACCGGCTCAGTGAACTTTCCCGGCATGATTTACGAAAACCATCCGGAACTGGTCGAGGATCTGGCCACACGCATGCTCGAGCACCGGATCAAACCCGAGATCGAGGTATTTGACCTGGCCATGCTGTACTCAGCTGTACGGCTGGCTGAGAAGGGCCTGCTGCAATCCCCGCTTCATGTCCAGTTCGTAATGGGCGTGCCCAACGCCCTGCCGGTGCGCCGTGAGATACTGGATTTTGAACTCGCGCAACTAAAAACCCTGCTGCCGACTGCCACCTGGACCGTCGCCGGGGTGGGCCGCGGCCAACTTGACGCAAATCACTGGGCACTGGAGCTGGGTGGCCACTGCCGCACCGGACTCGAGGACAACTTGCGCTTTGACGGCTCCCGCTTGGCCAGCAGCAACGCCGAACTGGTTGCGCGAGTAGCTGAATTATGTGTGGACTACGGGCGTCACCCGGCCTCTGTAACCGAAGCGCGGCAAATACTCGGGCTGTAAGCTGAACTCACTCCAGCGTCAGTTCTGCCACCAGGGGTAGGTGGTCCGAGGCCTGCCGAGCCAACTTGAGCCGTGATGCCATTAGGTGTTCCAACTCCACATTGCCCCGAACATAGACGCCATCTAGCGGTCGTACCGGAGCATAAGCGGGAAAGGTCTTCGGTGTCTGTCGGCTGCCCCGAAAACCAGCTGGGCCCAACACCTTCCGCCCCAGCGTTCCCCAGATATCGTTTAGATCGCCGGCTACCAGCGCGGGTGTATCACGAGCGACCCGCCGGAAACGGGCGCTGGCAATAAACCTGCGCAATTGCATGCGCCGCTCTATGCCCGACAGGCCCAGGTGCATGTTGAATAGATGCAGCGTACGAGTGCGCCCATCATCTTCATGGCCGTCTTTCACGACCAAGCGCAACCGCGCATGAAGTGCGCTACGACGCTTCTTGGGCGGGATCGTCAGGTTCAAGTTCTCTTGGTCGTGCAGCACCCAGCGACTGAGAATAGCGTTGCCGTATGCACCGCCGCTACGAAGTCGGACGTTGGGCAGCCACAACCGGTGTGGCAGGTCGACCAGCTCGGCGAGCACATCTACCTGCCGATCCCGGGTCGACCCGCGCGCGCGGTATCCCACCTCCTGCAACAGCACGATGTCCGGCTGGTAGTGGCAGATCACCTCCGCCACCCGAACCGGGTCGTAACGGCGGTCTACTCCGCCGAGACACTTGTGTACGTTGTAGGTGACTACCCTGATTTTCACGATACAATCGAGCCTAACGCAGGTGCGGATACACCGTTGGCATTTTATGGCAAACCAGCCAACTGCGGGGCCTTTCACCCGTTCCCATTGCCGCTGAATATCCAGTTATGAACAGACTAGGGCGCACTATTGCTTGGTGGGCTATCCTGGCTGCAGGATTGCTGGCGGGTAACCGGGCTGCACCTGCCGTGGGCCCGGCCAGCTCCGCTACCCTGCTGGCACCGTTCTCTGCTACCTACCAGGTGAGTTACTCTGGCTTGCCGGCTCAGCGCACCGTGATACTGGATCGCCAGGCCGACCACTACGCGCTGACCGCGGTCACCCGCTTGACCGGGGTGGCGGCACTGGTGGGGTTTGGCCCGGTTACCGAGCGATCGCGGTTCGAGGTGCACGACGGCATCATTCGGCCGCTTCTCTACACGGCCGGAGAGGAACAGGCTAACCCCGATCACGATATCCGCATCGAGTTCGACTGGAGCGCCGAGATCAGCCGAGGCTTTGCCAAAGGTGCCGACTACAGTTTCCCCATAGAGGCGGGTGTACAGGACCCGCTCAGCTTCGAACTGATGGCCCGGCTCGACATCGCTGGCGGCAACCGCGAACCAATCTACACCGTACACGAGGGCTATCAGTTGCGACCCTACCGGTTTCTCGAACAGGGCCCGGATACTTTGTGGATAAAAGGACAAAATATCGACACCGTTCGTTACCTGATCGACCGCCAGAGCAGACGCCAGCTCTACTATTGGCTGGCCCCGACTGCCGACTACCTTGCCGTACAACTGCGCCAGGTTCAAAAAGGCAAGGTCAAATCGACGGTGTTGCTGCTCCACAGTTCGCTGTGGCCGTAACCACATTGATTCGTTTTATATTTCGCGGTGACTAAATAATCGCCACTAGCCAGATTCGACACCAACCCGATACCAAACCATGACTACGCGCAGCCCGGCGCCTAGCGCCGCTTCCCCTACCGGCGACCCGTGGCTACTCACGCCCGGGCCGCTAACCACTTCAACCCCCGTGAAGCAGGCAATGCTGCACGACTATGGCTCCCGGGACAGGCAATTCATAGAGCTTAACCGACAGATCCGTCAGCGACTGGTCGCCATAGTAGGCGGCAGCGGTAACTACACCTGCGTGCCGTTGCAAGGCAGCGGGACCTTCGCAGTCGAGGCCATGCTCATCACGCTAGTCCCCAGGGATGGCAAGGTACTGCTGCTGATCAATGGCGCCTACGGTGAGCGGATGGCCCGGATCTGCGCATACCACCAGCGCGCCTTCGAGGTACAGACTTGGCCCGAGGACCAGCCGGTTGACCCCGCCCAGGTCGAGGCAAAGTTGAGCGCGCAACTCGACATCAGCCATATTGCCATCGTTCACTGTGAGACCACCTCCGGCATACTGAATCCGGTGAGCACCGTCGCCGACGTGGTGCAACGTGCCGGGCGCCGTCTGTTGATAGATGCCATGAGCGCCTTTGGAGCCCTGCCCCTCGACGTCGCAACAACCCCGTTCGACGCCGTGGTTGCCTCCAGCAACAAGTGCCTGGAGGGCTCGCCGGGTATGGGTTTCTGCATTGTCCGCGAGAGCGCTCTCGCCAATGCCGGCGGCAACTCGGACAGCCTGGTGCTGGACCTGGTGGACCAGTGGCAGGCCATGGAATCCAACAACCAATGGCGCTTCACCCCGCCAACCCATTGCATCCTGGCCCTGGGCCAGGCGTTGGACGAATTCGATTTTGAAGGTGGCGTGACAGGCCGCGGCGGCCGTTACCGGGCCAACTGCCAGGCGCTGGTGGCCGGCATGCGCGAACTGGGCTTCAAAACTTTGCTGCCGGATGCGCTGCAGGCACCGATAATCGTCACTTTTCACATGCCCGCTGACCCGAACTTTGATTTCGCACTTTTCTACGATCAGTTGCGCGCCCGCGGCTTTGTCATCTACCCTGGCAAATTGACGGTAGCCGACTCTTTTCGCATCGGCTGCATTGGCCGCATTGGGCGAACCGAGATTGATAGCGCGCTTGCCGCCGTGCGCCAGACGCTTGAGCAGATGGGTGTAGGCGAATGCGGCCCCGGCAGGTGATTCCTGTTCAGCATACTTTCGGACCAGGCCAGTACAAACCAGATAGCCATTGCATTGCTGCAACCCCGACACTATCGGCCGCAGCCGGTGCTTGCCACAAACAGACCCAGCAAGGAGATAACGATGAGTATCAGATCCGATTATGTGTACCGCCGCGAGTATCGGGGCAAAGTAAAAGGTATGGTGCTTGACTGGAGCGGCACTACGGCGGATGCCTACGTCATCGCGCCGGCAGTCGTTTTCGTTCAGGTCTTCAAGAACCAGGGCGTAGAAATCAGCATGCCTGAAGCCCGCGGCCCAATGGGCTTGCGCAAAGATCTGCACATCAAGGCCCTGACCGAGGAGCCAGAGATCCGCGACCGCTGGCAAGGCGTGCACGGCAGTTACCCGGACCAGGCCGACGTCGATCGAATGTTTGCCGACTTCGTGCCCTTGCAACTCGACTGCCTGCGCGACTACACCACTTTGTTACCGCATGTTGCCGAAGTTACCCAGAGCCTGCAAAAACAGGGTATCAAGATCGGCAGCTCGACCGGTTTCGTACGCAGCATGGTCGACATTCTCGAGGCCGACGCTAAGACACAAGGCTATGTGCCCGATGCCTCGGTCGCCGGTGACGAGGTGATCAACGGTGCCAGGCCGAAACCCTTTATGGTCTACCGCAACCTCGACCTGATGAACGTGCACCCGATCCAGTCGGTAGTCAAGGTCGACGACACGGTCTCGGGTATTGGTGAGGCGCTGGAGGCAGGCTGCTGGGGCGTGGGCATTGCCCGTTACAGCAATTACATGGATGTCGACACACTGGCACAAGGTGAGAGCCTGTCAGAGGCGGAGATCGGCCGGCGTCTTACCTACACCCGGGAGAAGTTACGCCAGGCCGGTGCGCACTACGTTATCGACACCTTCGACCAGCTACCCGACGTGATCAAGGACGTCAATGTGCGATTGGGCTGCGGCGAACGCCCCTGAACCGCTCTATCGTGCACCCCGACCCTCCCGGATCAACCGGCCAGGGGCTGCCCCTTAACGCAGATTTTTTCCTCCTGCACGGTCTTGTTTAGCAGACTGACGCAGGCATACAGGGCGCGCAAGGCCGGCACTTCCACATCCGTGATCTGCGCCAGTTCGATCACCGCACCCAGCATCCCATCGATTTCCAGAGGCTTGCCAACCTCCACATCCTGCAGCATAGAGGTCTTGTGCTTACCCACCCCCTCGGCCCCGGCTATGCGCCGGTCAATCGTGACCCGGAAACTCGAGCCCAGCCGGTGAGCTATGTTCTGGGCCTCGGTCATCATGGTGACCGCCAGTTCTCTGGTCAACGGAAACTGGCAGATATCCACCAGGGTGGAGTGCGACAGCACGCTGATCGGATTGAAGGTGAGGTTACCCCACAACTTGAGCCAGATCTCCGAGCGGATATCATCGAGGACGCGGGATTTGAAACCGGCCGCGGAAAAAATCGTCGAGATATTCTCGAGCCGGTCGCTGACGCGGCCGTCGATTTCGCCCACTGGGAAGCGGTTGCCTTCCACATGCCGGATGACCCCGGGCTCCGCGATACTGGCTGCCGGGTAGGCAATACAACCGATCAGCCGATCCGGGTCGATGCGGTTGAACAGCACACCGCCGGGGTCAACGGTTTCGACAACCCGATTTGAAAAATCTCCTGGCAATTTCTGAAAATACCACCAGGGGATGCCGTTTTGCAGCGTCACCAGCGTTGTATCGGGACCAAACAGACTGGCAAGATCCTCGACCACCGCTGTGATCTGGTGGGCCTTAAGTGCCAGCAGAACCATGTCCTGGGGTCCACAGTCCGGGATTCGATCGGTGGCCAGCAGGTTAGTGGCGGCCAACTCCCCTTCTTTCTCTACCAGCCTCAAGCCATTGGCCTTAATCGCTGCAAGGTGTGGGCCACGCGCAATTACCGACACCTCGTTGCCAGCATTTGCCAGCCGCACGGCCATGTAGCCACCGATAGCGCCCGCTCCTACAACACATATTTTCATAGCTGATCCCTTGCTTGATATTACTTATTCACCGATGGCTATCAGGTGTTGACGTCTTCCGAGCCGACCGTGCCTGCTTCGCGCAGTCCGGATATCTCCCCGGTACTGTAGCCCAGCACCTGTTGCAGGATCTCCGTCGTATGCTCGCCCAGCAGCGGAGACCGCTTTACCTCGGACGGTGAGTTGGAGAGTTTGACCGGGTTGCCCACTGTCAGATACTTGCCTCGCGTAGGGTGGTCCACTTCGACGATTGTGCCGGTGTCGCGCAAAGATGCCTCCTCGCTCAACTCCTGCATCGAGAGAATCGGGCCAACCGGAATATCGAGCGGATTGCAGATATCCATTACTTCATACTTGGTTTTGCTCATGGTCCACTGTTCTATCGCATCGAACACTTCGTTAAGCCGGGGCAAACGCGCCGGGGGGGTAGAGAAATCCGGGTCCTCTTTCCACTCAGGCCGGCCGATAACATCACAGATGTTTTTCCACACAGCAGCCTGCGTGATGAAGTAAGTATAGGCATTGGGATCGGTTTGCCAGCCCTTGCACTTCAATATACGCCCAGGCTGGCCGCCGCCCGAGTCGTTGCCGGCCCGGGGGGTGGCGTCACCAAATTCGATACCCTCGCCAAACTGGGAATATTCTGTGAGCGGGCCATGCTGCAAGCGCTGCTGGTCGCGCAGTTTGACCCGGCACAGGTTGAGTACCCCATCCTGCATGGCCGCGTGCACCCGTTGGCCTTTGCCTGATTTTTCTCGATGATAGAGCGCTGTCACAATGCCTAAGGCCAAATTCAAGCCGGTACCTGAGTCACCAATCTGCGCACCGGTGACCAGTGGCAGGTTGTCCAAGAACCCTGTAGTGGAGCTGGCACCGCCGGCACACTGGGCCACGTTCTCATACACCTTGCACTGTGCATACGGACCGGGGCCAAAACCCTTGACCGACGCATAAATCATCCGCGGGTTGATCTCCTGGATACGCTCCCAGGAAAACCCCATCCGGTCCAGTGCCCCGGGCGCAAAATTTTCCACCATCACATCACATTCCTCGATCAGGCGGGTGAAGATTTCCTTGCCCTTCTCATCCTTGGTGTTGAGTGTGATGCTGCGCTTGTTGTGATTGAGCATGGTGAAGTAGAGACTGTCGACGTCCGGGATATCGCGTAGTTGGCCGCGGGTTGCGTCGCCAACACCCGGGCGCTCGACCTTGATCACGTCGGCACCAAACCACGCCAGCAACTGAGTACAAGTAGGCCCGGACTGCACGTGGGTCATGTCCAGAACGCGAACACCTTCAAGAGCTTTCATCAAACTATCTCCGTTTTGTTTTTCCTAATATCGAATCCGCACCGATTTTGTTTGTCGCTGCACAGGTTCTGCTGTTTGTTAAGCTACTCCAAATAATCCACATTCTGTTCAACATGCTCTGCCAATCGTAGCGCGTGGTCCCGGACCAGCATCTCAGCCTGCTCGGTCTCGCGTTTTTCGATGGCCTCTATGATCCTGGCGTGATCGATCACCGACCGGCTGATCCGATCCCCATCCTTGATAGTGCGCACTCGTATCGCCCGCATGTGCACGAACAGGCTGTCGGCCATATCGGCCAGCAGGTTGCTCTTCGCCAACGCGACGATGGCTTGATGAAAATGGATGTTAGTTTCCGAATACTCATCAATTTGGGTAGCGTCGCCTGGATCTGCATAACGTTTAACCACGGCCCGCAAGCCGGCTATCTCCTCGTCACTTGCCCGCAGGGTCGCGAGCCGGGCCGCCATACTTTCGATGGCAGCCCACGCATATATGATCTCAAGAATTTCGACCTTGGTCTTGCGCACCACAAAAGCGCCTCTGCGAGGTATGGTGCTGACCAGCCCGGCCTGCTCCAGCCGCGATATCGCCTCGCGCACCGGGGTCCGACTTACGCCCAGATCCTCGGCGAGTTTTCTCTCATCCAGCCTGGATGGACCCTCACCCGAGTAGATGTCCATCGTCGCGACCGCTTCTTTCAGTCGGCGGTAGACCTTTTCTTTCAGTGCCCGTTCGCTGACGATTGGTTTCACATTCAGTGACATCGGCTGCTGCTCCAGGGGCTTGACCTATTGGGGACAGCGCCTGTTGCAGCGCGCTTAATTTTGGCTCACCGGTATTATGGTCAACTCTGGTATACAATATACCAGAAAAATAGCAACCCGCAAGCATTTCCAACCGATTTCCGGGCACACTTGGGGCCCGGACCCTCCCGCCTACCCGGAGCTGCACTGTGTCGTACCGACCAGGGCTCTCGCTGCCCGCCTGGCCTTCCCAGCACGCGCAGCGGCAAACCAACACAGAGACTCGCTGATGAAAGCCTACAAAAACCCAGATTTTCTCGACAGCCCCGATGCTCGCCTGCTCCGGATCGTTTCCGAGTACGTCGAGCCTGCCAGCCGTTTCGCCCACCACGACATTGAGGACACCATCGTTTTCATGGGCTCAGCCCGCATCGCTGGCGGTGAAGGTGCACTCGATACCGGCCAGTCACTCGACAACGGTGATCCGGAGGTCACGCATCAGCGTAAGATGGCCGCGTACTACGATGCCTGTCGGGATTTGGCTTTTCGCCTGACCCAGTGGTCAAAAGATCTACCCCAGGATCACCGCCGTTTCGTAATCTGTTCCGGAGGTGGCCCCGGCATTATGGAAGCAGCTAACCGCGGCGCCTCCGATGCCGCCGGCATCAATGTTGGCCTGGGTATCTCGTTGCCCAACGAACAGGAGAATAACCCCTATATCACCCGGGAACTGTCGCTGGAGTTCCACTACTTCTTTATGCGCAAGTTCTGGTTTGCCTACCTGGCCAAGGCCGTGATCCTGTTTCCCGGGGGTTTTGGCACGCTGGACGAACTGTTTGAAATACTCACGCTGGTACAAACTGGCAAGGTTCGAAAACACCTGCCGCTGGTGTTGTTTGGCAGTGATTACTGGAACCGCGTGATCAATTTTGAGGCACTGATCGACTACGGCACCATCTCCAGAAAAGATCTCGACCTCTTCCTGCTGACCGACTCGGTCGACGAAGCGTTCACTTACCTGACCGTGCAACTGTCACGCTACGGGGTCAAGGAACCCGGCGCCACACTGTGAGGGGTGATTTCCGGCCCACAGACAATACTATTCAGGCCCAGAGTTATTAGGACTACGCCCCCGGGGGGGAGAGGCCGGCCACCGGTCGCCCTACAGGTCACTGGCATGAGTAGTTGCGACGCGATTCTCGGTAATGGGAGCGATGGGACAGGTTGGTTATAGTCCCCACATGCACTCACGCTTTGACCCTGACAGCCTGTGGGTCTGACCCAACAAAAGACTGGTTGCATGACGCTTCACCCTGAAAATCAGACGCGTAAGGGCGGCCGCTCTGCCCGCCGGGCAGCCCGGGTGAACGCACCTATCATTCATCGGCCGCCCCTGGTGCCGAACGTACCAGTCTACGAAGTTGCCAACGCTGAAGGCATCGAACAGATTCATGATCTTGCTATGCGTATTGTGGAAAACATCGGCGTTGATTTCCGTGATGCCGAATCACTCGGGATCTGGAAGCAAACAGATGCCCAGATTCAAGACCAACGGGTCCGGGTCAGTCGCGATACGCTGATGGCGCTGGTCGACCGGGCGCCCTCGGAGTACGTGCACCACGCACGCAACCCAGAGCGCACGGTGACCGTCGGTGGCCGTTCAATGGTGGTGTCGCCGACTTATGGTCCCGCTTATATCTATGATCTGGAGGGAAAACGCCGGCTGGCCCAACTAGAAGACCTGCACAATCTACAAAAACTCAACCACATGGCCGCCAGTGTCCATATCGCCGGTGGACCGATCGTCGAGCCGATGGATATCCCCGTGCCCCACCGGCACCTGTATATGACCTACAGCGGGTTTAAGTACTCGGACAAACCGATCATCGGCAACGTTACTGCCCGCGAACGCGCCGAGGATACGATCGACCTGTGCAAGATCGTTTTTGGCGAGGACTTTGCCACCAATAACTGCTGTACGACATCGCTGATTAACGCCAATTCGCCGCTGGTGTGGGATGCCACTATGCTCGACGCACTCAAGGTTTATGCCGCGAATAACCATGCTGTCATGTGCTCGCCTTTTTCGATGGCCGGGGCGTCAACACCGGCCAGCAATGTCGGCACCATGGCTGTGGTTACCGCTGAAGCCTTGATGGCAATCGCTTTCGCGCAACTGGTGCGACCCGGCTCCCCGGTACTTTTTGGCGTACCGGCCATGACGGTTGCGCTCAACTCCGGTGCGCCGGTACACGGCAGCCCGGATTCAGCCATCGTCCAGTTTCTGGCCGGGCAGATGGCGCGGCGTTACGGCATACCCCACCGGGCGATCGCTAATTGTGCGTCGTCCAAGTCAGCCGACATGCAGGCTGCTTATGACTCGATGTGGGGCCTATTTCCCGCTTTTCTCGCCGGTGCACAGTGGATCAGCATGGCCGGCGGGATGATGGAAGGCACTCTTGGGGTGGGCTATGCGAAAACCGTTATCGACTTCGAGCAACTCGATGCGTTTTACCATTTCTGTCAGGGCTGTCGATTTGATGATCTCGATGAAATTTTCGAAACCGTGAAGGAAGTCGGGCCTGGTGGGCACTTCCTGGGCGCAGCACACACCCGCAAAGCGGATCTGTTTATTTTCCCGTCCCAGAATAACGTGACCTACGAACAGTGGGATGCCGAAGGCCGCAAAGACAGCGAGCAGACCGGGCTGGACAAGGCAAAGCAATGGCTTGAGCGCTATCAAGCTCCCGCAATCGATCCGGTGCTCGATGCAGCACTGCTCGGGTTTATTGCCGAACGCGAGTCTGCAATCATACAAGAGATCCGGTGACTGTCAGCCGATTACCGAAGTCCAAGCCACTGACTGTAAGAACATCCGCCACCACTCTCAAGATTAGTTTTCCAGACGCTTTATGGTGAGTCAGCCCGCTAACATTACCTGCGGGCGGTTGCCGCGGCTTGCGAGAGCGGAACTGGTAGCGCCTTTTGTCGAAGCTCGGAATGATTTGGCGGAGAGGGAGGGATTCGAACCCTCGATACGCTATTAACGTATACACACTTTCCAGGCGTGCGCCTTCAGCCGCTCGGCCACCTCTCCGGGGCAGGCAAGGTTAAACGAGTTATGGGCAACGCGCAAACGGGCAGCTTGCTCCGGCGCTAGAATAGTTTCAGCAAACCCTTAGCCAGCGCGCCAGTCTGCGGATATGATTATCTTCAACCCCTAGGATACGAACAGGTAGTGATGCTAAAGCTATCGGAGAAGATGAACTGGCTCGGGACGGAGACCGCCTTCGAGGTTTTGGCCCGTGCCGAGGCGCTGTCCCGTGAAGGCCGCGACATCATCAACCTCGGTATCGGACAGCCGGATTTCAAGACGCCACCGCATGTTGTGGAGGCAGCAATCAGAGCGTTGCGGGACGGCCATCATGGCTACACGCCTTCGCCAGGCGTGCTGCCTCTGCGCGAGGCGGTCGCCCGCGACCTCTTTCGGTGGCGTGGGGTCGAAGTCAGTCCAGAACGGATATTGGTGGTGCCGGGCGGCAAGGTGACGATGTTCTTTGCCATACTGATGTTCGGTGAACCGGGTGTCGAGATCATGTACCCCAATCCGGGCTTTCCTATCTATCAATCAGTCATTGAATTTTCCGGTGCAACTGCTGTGCCAGTGCCGCTGCTGGAGGAATGCGATTTCTCGTTTGACGCCGATGATGTGCTCGGGCAGATCACCGCCAACACTCGCCTGCTAATTCTCAATTCACCAGCCAATCCTACTGGCGGTGCCGTACCAAAGCATCAAATTGACAGGCTCGTCGCAGGCCTTGCCGAACATCCTCATGTGGCGGTGCTGAGCGATGAAATCTACTCGCGGATCACCTACGAAGGCCACGAGCACGTCTCGTTGCTGGCCTATCCCGAACTTGCCGACCGACTCATCCTGCTTGATGGTTGGAGCAAGACCTACGCCATGACTGGCTGGCGGATGGGCTACGCAGTCTGGCCCGAAGCACTGGTCGAAGGCGCCACCCGGCTGGCAGTGAACTGCCACTCCTGCGTCAACGCAGCGACCCAGTACGCCGGCATCTCTGCTCTTGAGGGCCCCCAGGAACCCGTCACTACAATGGTCGATGCGTTTGACGAAAGGCGGCGAGCTATCGTCAATGGCCTTAACGCACTTCCCGGGTTCCGTTGCCGGATGCCCGGTGGCGCGTTCTATGCGTTCCCGAACATCGCTGGCACGGGCCTGGACGCCCGGACGCTGCAGAGCCGGTTACTGGAAGAGGCTGGTGTGGCGACGGTTGCGGGCACCAGTTTCGGCAGGCTGGGAGAAGGGTTTATCCGTTTCTCCTATGCCAACAATATAGAAAACATCCAGGCCGCGCTGGAGCGGATCGGCACGTTGCTCGAGTGAGGTTCGATCGGGCACTGAGCGCAATTCTCAATCACAAATTGACTGATATGGCCCGGCAACTGCAATCCCAGCAAAGTTAGGCCCGACCAACTCGCGCAGACTCTCCATCGCCCCTGGCGGCAAACCATATTGCACTCCGCCCTGGCCTAGTGAGAGGGTGTCGGGAAGGGTCTGCGTAAGGTCAGCTATGGCTCAGAGCCGCCCCCGGCTCCCAAGTGACTGCGACCTTGGCAAGCGCCAACATGAAGTCGAGCCGACCTGTGATTAACCTGTTAATAACCTGTTAATAACCGGCAAAGGCGGGTATCATATGGGTCCAAGCGGCAACTAGACTGAAGCGGCCGCTCCTCGGCCCGGGAATGAGAGCCGGACCTAACCGGGAAGCGGGTGGTGACCAACAAACTGCTGACAAAAAGCACGCTTGGAGGCGACACTGGGCGCACGACTCGACAAGTACAGCGTCAAAGTAGTGAACTGGATGCCACGACAGTATCCAGCAGAGGTGATTCCTTCCTACAACCTATTAGTGGCCAGTTGACGTGACTGTTGACCAGCGTTTGCACCATCGCCCGGGTGACTCAACCCAGGCGGAAGGCTCCGAAAAACTTTCCCCTGCACCACTTGCCACTGGTACCCGGCTGGGCGATTACCAGATCACCCGGGTGCTCGCTCAAACTGATAACGGCTTTACCTATGCAGCCAACGACGGTGCTGCCCTGGTGCAGGAGTTCTTTCCTCATCAGTTCGCATTGCGCGACTATGACGGAATCTCCTTACTGCTGTGTGCGGAAACTTTCAACACCGACTACGAACAGGGCCTAAGCGAATTCCTGTTACTTGCCAGAGTGCTAAGCCAGATTGACCATCCTGGCCGCGTCGTACACTACCAGGAACAAAACGATACTGCTTGGTACGCGGTGGAACTAAAGCCCCGTGCATCACTTGCCGACTTGCTCAAGACCCGCCAGCGGCTGCCCGAAGCATCACTGAAAACGATGCTCTATTCTGCCCTAACCTATCTCGATGCGGCACACGATGCTGGCGCACTTCACCTCGAATTAACGCCAAAACGCATACTGCTCTCTGATGAGGACAAGTTGGTTATCTGCGGATTCAATACCGACAAGTTGCACTACCCGCAAGCAGACGAATCCGAAGCAGCCGACTATCGCGCACCCGAGTTAACCAGCTTCCGCGGGCAACTTGGCCGCTGGACTGACTTTTATGCTCTTGGTGCGATCTGCTACCAGGGCATAGCTCGATCTACACCACCAAGTGCGGACACCCGGCTGCAGGCGTCTGACCAGGGTATCGACGATCCGCTCATCCCGGCGATTGAAGCAGGAAAAGGCTATTTTTCCAGAGATTTTCTTCAGATCATCGACCGGTTGCTGGTGTTGAACCCCGCCGACCGCCCTCAGAGTGCCGCCCAGATCGTCGAGTGGCTGGACCCCGCCACCGCCAGCCCTGGGGTGACTGATTCCAACACCACCGACAACAGTGCTGCGACAACCGACACAAAAAGCGCAGGTCAAAAAATGCCAGCGGCCCGACCCGGGACCACACCAGCAGCGAAAACAAATGGCGCCACCAACGCCACTGATCTGCCGCTCGTCAAAGCAACATCTAAAACCTTGCGCAGCGCCACTACCATCGCACTGGCTGCCCTGACTCGAAATTCTAAACCTGCTGCGCCCGCGCCAGGCTCGACGACACAGCACCCACCGGCAAGCACCGACCCGGCGACTGCCGCCAAGCAACGACGAGAGCCTGTCTTTGCGCACGCTGATGAGGCGCGTGAACAAACACAACTTTCGCTTGACAATAGCCAAGCCAATCCTGCCGTCCCACTCGAAATCGCTGATGATCTTGAGAGTGCGGCCAAGGCTCTTGCCACGCCATCTGACGATGAACTTGTAATTCGCCCGGTTGTAGGCGGCAAGACTCAGCGGTCAAGCAGCACCGGCGGGTCACCCGAGATTACTGCCCGCATCAAGCATCCACCTGGGTTGGTCAGTCCCCGCCTGATCATTGGCATCGTGATCGTTATCGCGGCACTGCTTGCTGTTTATTTGCTGCTGCGCCCAGTCAACGAAGAGGCAGCACCGGCCCAACGCAGCGCTATCGAGATTATCGGTTCCACGGTGACTCCGGCGACGTCCGTGATCGGATCACAGCCCCCCGCCTCGAGCGACGGGCTAACTGGCGACACCCCAGTCTCCCTGACCCAGGCTGATGACCCAGCGCAGATTAGCGACTACCGCAAACAGCAAGAAATCACCACTCTCATCGAGCCCCATCTCACCAGTGCCCAGGCCCACCTTGCCGCCGGCCGACTCTTCACGCCGGAGCACAGTAGCGCCTATCGAGAGTTCACCGCGGTCCTGGACCTTGATCCGGAGAACCAAGCGGCGGCCGCCGGTATCGAGACTATCGCCACCCAGACCCTAGCTCGGGTGGAATCACTTACCCAGCAGGGCGCATTTGCCAAGGCACGCGAGCGCTTGGCCGCAGCCAGCGTCATTACCCAGGCCGCTGACCGGCTTGCAAGGGCCGGACTACAGATCGACCTGGCCGAACAACGGCTGCAGGAAGAAACCGCACGACAACTTGCCGCCCGCCAGGCCCAACAGGAGGAACAGGCGCGGCAGGACCGTGAACGACGCCAACAGTTGGAGCAATTACTGGCGAGCGCGCTGAAAGCGTTTGAGGACGGGCGGCTGATCGAGCCGCAAAATGATAACGCCCTGGCTCTATACCGGGCCGCACTTGACCTCGACCCAAACAATCAACGAGCCGGCAACGGGATCGGCAATATCACCGTGCACTTTCTGCGCAGCGCCCGCAGTGAACTTGCCGATGGGCAGTTGAATCTTGCCGATCAGAGCCTGCGCTCTGCCAGCGCGATCGAGCCTGACAACTCTGCCGTGGTGCAGCTACGGCAACAACTTGATCGCCGAATCTACCTGACCCGGGAAAAAGAGCGTCTGCAGGCCGAGGCCGACGCCAGGATCGCGCAAGCCCAAGCCATGGCAGCCGAGCAGGACCAGATGAACCTGGCTAGCGGCATCACTGCGTACTACGACGGCAATTACCCCGAGGCCTACCGTTTTCTCTATCCACTGGCGCAGCGAAAAGAACCACGGGCCCAAGTCCGGGTCGCCCGCATGCTGCACGAGGCGCGCGGCGTGGAGCGCGACAGCATCCAGGCTGTCGCGCTATTCAGTGCGGCGCTCAACCCGGTGCAACTCGCTGCTAGTCAGGGTAACGCATGGGCCCAGTCAGATCTCGGTGATTATTTTGTCGATGGACTGGTCATCGATACCGACTACCAAAGTGCCGCATTCTGGTACCACAAAGCGGCCGAACAGGGCTATGCGCCAGCCCAGACCAACCTCGGCTGGCTTTACATGGCCGGTCATGGAGTGCCTCCCGACCGCAAGGTGGCAGTGCAGTGGTTCCGCAAAGCCGCGAATCAGGGCAACATGACTGCGCTGAACAACCTGCGCGAGCTGGGCGAAGACCAACCCAAGAACGGCAGTTAACGGCCCCGCAGCTGCGGGCCTACACCCTTGTGCTCGTGAACCGGCCAGCAGCCCGGCGTAACAACTATGCCGGTGCAGTGGCATTCGCCAGTATCGGCCACACCAGCATCCACATGTTCACAGCCTTCTACTTCGTCATTGTTCTCGGCATAGAAACAGACTGGCAGTTACCCTACCCCGACCTGATCGAGTTGTGGACGCTGGGTGCCCTGCTGGTGGGGCTGGCTGCACTGCCGGCCGGCTGGCTGGCAGATCGCTGGAGTGCTACTGGCATGCTGGTGGTGTTCTTTGTCGGACTCGGGATCAGCTCAGTCATGGCCGCACTGGCCCGAAGCAGTGGCGAATTGATGATGGCTTTATCGTGCCTGGGCCTGTTTGCTGCCATCTACCACCCGGTAGGCATTCCCTGGCTGGTCCGCAATACTCCGCCCACTTCACGCGGTAAGGCACTGGGCTTTAACGGTGCCTTTGGTGGACTGGGTGCGGCCCTGGCCGCAGTAACCGCCGGCTTGTTAGTAGAGCATTACGACTGGCGCACCGCCTTCATGGTGCCCGGTGTTATTGCCATTGGCATCGGCCTTGTGCTTACCGGCTGTGTATTCAAGGGCTGGATTGGCGACCAACCAGAAAAAATGCCCACTGACGATACCGCTACCAGCGGAAACCCCCTGCAGTTGTTCGCCCTGTTGTTGGCCGCGATGGTTATCGGCGGGTTGATCTACCATACCACCCAAATCGGACTACCCCGACTTTTTCTCGAGCGCGCCAGTGGTCTTTTTTCTAGCGGGATCGCCGGAATCGGTATCGCGGTTGGCATCGTCTACACCCTAGCCGGGATAACGCAAATGGCCGGCGGCCACCTTGCCGATAAGTTGCCATTGAAAAGCATCTACCTGGGTGGCTACCTGCTACAAGTGCCACTGCTGATACTGGCGGCCGTTGCCGGGGGCATACCGCTACTCCTGGTGGCCGTACTGATGGTGGCAATCAACACCGGGATACTTCCGGCAGAGAACCTGTTGCTCGCTGTCAACACTCCGACCCGACACCACGGCATGGCCTTCGGCCTTAAATTTGTGCTGACTTTCGGTTTGGGTCCGATCGCAGTGCAGTTCATCGCGTGGGCGACAGACGGCAGTGGCGGCTTAGCGATGGTATTCGGGGCCCTTGCCGCTTGTGGACTACTCGGGGTTGGACTGGTTTACTGGCTGCCCGCCGACAGCGCCACGGGCCGCGCTGCCTCCCCCTCTAATACCTGAGGCACTGGGGATCGGTCCATTTGCTGCGTCCGTGTGTCGCACGTCTGCTCTACGGGCATTTCCAATCGGGGCACGGGAATGGCGGAGAGGGAGGGATTCGAACCCTCGGAACCTTACGGTTCAACGGTTTTCGAGACCGCCCGATTCAACCACTCTCGCACCTCTCCATGTATTTGGTTTTATTAGGTTTTTAGTATTTTTCGGTTGTATGGATTTTCCATTGTTTACTAATATGTTTACTAACACAGTGTCTATAAGTAGTTGATTTTAGGTCTTTTTCTATTTTGGGGGGCTTCACTGGGTCGTCTGTATCGTATTTTATCTGTCAAGACACACGATGACACTATCCCCTTCCGGGAACCGTCCAAGATCACCCTAAACGTCTTTCTAAACGGGGTCTGAAACGACCCTAATCGTCATTATATCTGGGGAGTAAAGACCCCCGTAAAGAAAAAAACTCTTTACGATGTTTTATCGTAATGAAGGTGTAAGAGAAGTAGTAAAGAAAACGAAACAAGAAATGGGTCAATACAGAAAAGACCGAGCAACTATCCGGTCGGCATCACGACTGAGATAAATGGTACTACCAAGACCCAAAGAATCCACTACCAAGTAGCGAATACGAATATTTACCAAATCAACACGGCACTAGGTGACGATGAATGAGACAAGAATTACATAGATCACTACTCGAACTAAAGCTACAACAACACCGATTTAGACAATCATTCTAAGACTGAATCTTATGATTTGTCGTTTGTGATAGGTTCCTTTTATCCAAGAAAATAAGTCACCAATCCGAAACCTACTGCCGTATTTCTTTCTCAAGGTTGAATAGGCAACTTTAGTAGTTTCAGGTTCATCAACCAGATCTGCTATGGCATAAGCCCAACCACCTTTTTGTTTTCCACTGAAAGTGCAAATACCAACTTTCACCTCGGGGAAGTTTCTTATTCTTTTAACCTTTCCTACATTCTTCAGCGAGAAAACATAGTAGTTATTTGTTTCCCCTTCCTGAGCAAACCACACAGGTGTATCTACAAAACTACCATTTCTTTTACGAGTAGATAGGTTGATGTATTTCTCTTGATTGGAAATCATTGGTTCGTTTTCCGTTTCTTCATCCAAACAAACCAAACTATTACACTGACTACAACCAGATAGGTGATCGCTGCCCAGTGGGACACTGTAGAGAAGTAAATCAAACCAAACAGAACAATGACTGGTATTGAGACCAAATGTTTGGGCAAACGAAAAAACTTATGCACTTATCGACCACCACGATGATCAACCACTACATCTTCCCTATTCTCGTATGACAGTATGACCCTACATTTGATTTTGTGTATCTTCATCAACAAATAATTTTCACTGATTAATTATCTTTTTGTTTACATCGTACAAGCGGAAAAAATAATACACGAAAACAAGTGAAAAAATGAGATCGCCTATGATTACAATGAATACAACAGAATTGGCGAGTCCCGACAGGTAAAGCTTAAATAAGGCAATTGCAAAACCAACTTTACCGATTCCGCCAACAATTACAATACCGTAGTGTTTTAGAGGGTTGTAAGCAACAATTGCATAACCTATGAAATATACAAGTGTTGTTCCCCAAGTACCTTGATAAATTGCATAAAACAGAGGGTCTGTTAATTCTCCGCCAAAAAAGCCGTTAAAAGTATAGGCAGTGTTGAAATAACCGAAAAATGCACCTATTAAATTCCATAAAGATGCAGTTATAAAAAAGACTTTGAAAAAAGTAAGTTCTTTGCTTTTCATTACTAGATAAGTTTTAGTTAAAGGGATAGGAATTTGCTTTCGGCAGATTTAACGCCTTGTGTCATCAGAATGACCAAACCCTATCTGTTGTTTGTTTCTTCATCACCGTTCCCCAAAACAAACAGTCATACAAGTCGCTTAGAAAAACCGATACCAATACGATGTTGTGATGTATTGATAAACAGGATTCTCTTTTTGTGAGTTTTTTCGCCTCTCAAATAAAACGTCGTTGAATTTTCCGAAGCGTATTATTTTACTGGAATCCTCTTTTTCATGCATCAATACGATACGCCATACTTGTTTAATCAATTTGTAATCTGTTTATTGTTGTAGTAACTATTCTGCTATTCACAAGGAAATGTATGGAGTAATCCCATACGAAGGACGAAAGATATAGGCATTTCATCCAGGGATCCAACTGGCCTTCCCATCTCCTTAGCAATTCTATCCATCAATTCCAATTCCTCATCAATAATATCAATTAAGTTTTCATATTTTAGGACTAACTCACCAGGGGCACACCACAACTCCATAATTGATTTTGTCCCGTATTTTTCCATATTTATTTTAATGACGGTTAACATAGTCGCTAGTCCATCATGTATTCCATCAATTTGGCCCATTAATAAATATTTTACTGACTCACTGCCAAGGGCTGCTTCTTTCATTTCCTTATAACCGCCTACCCTAACATTCATAGAATGAGCTGATGAAGATAAAAACATTAAACAAATAAACACTAATATCTTTTTCATCTTTACCTCCTTAGAAATACTTCGACTTACCGTCGTGTCGTTGAAAAGGATGTAATCCGTCACAGAGTTCCGTTCTCATGTTCAACAAAACGGTTTATCGGTTGCAATAAGTACTCAAACGACCACCACTAATAGAACTGCCATCGATACAGTAAAGAAACCGACTGATGATGTAATGCTCATCGCAACTTGCTGCTTGCACATCTTCAATAAAAGACTCTCTTGCGTTGTTTGCTACTAACAGACGTAGACATACTGCGATAACTGTAAGAACTGATTTTGTGTAAATGTCTTTCATTGTTCACACCTTTCGTTTTCTGATTACTGATGTTCAGAGTATAAAAACAAGCACGGGGTTTTGTATTTAATCCTCACCTTGATTCAAAACACTACCATCTCGTGAGTAATGGACCCAAAGACCTTCTTTCTTACCGTCCTTGTAATTTCCTTTGTTCCGTAACTGTCCGTTGTCGTAGTAAAAGACCCAAGGACCTTCTTCTTTGCCATCCTTGTAGGTTCCCTTCTCCCATAACTGTCCATTGTCCCGGTAAAAAACCCAAGGACCATCTCGTTTACCGTTTTTGATTTTCCCGTGTGACTTCCCAGTAATGTTTCCTGTAAACGGAACATCGGTGAACTCTTTGTAGTAAAGACCATCCCGTTCCACCAAGTCGTCCACCGTTTCCCCAAAAGTTGTAATCGGTAACAACAAACAGAGAGGAAGGAGTATTTTGAAAATCAACTTCATCATTTTGAGAACCCATCCATCAAGAGATGGGTCTTTTTATTGTGATACCAGCTTTTCTTTCCTGAACGCTGAACCCCTGAACACTCACATTACCCGAGGCGTCGAAGCAATGATCAACGTTGATTCAAAGTCAAAGCAAATTTTTTAAATGCTCGGCTAGTCCTGTGTGGTTATTTCTATCATTTACTTCTTTGAAAACATCTTCAGTCGCTCATCTACTGAAGGATGTGTAGAAGGAAAACCGAGCCCTTTACTTGAATCGGACATCCGATTCAAAATATTCGTAAAGTGGATGGGTGAAATGCCACTGTTTATCAAATACTCGTGGGAATACTCGTCTGCTTCTCGCTCGAACTCACGCGAATAATAGGTTTCTGTGAGTAGTGTCGGCAAAGAGCCTGCCAGCACTGAAACCGTTGATATATCGCCTGTTACTGCCATTATGACAAGAGAAATTGTACTGGCTTGGATTAACTGCCTGAGGCTATGCCGATAAACCACGTGTCCGACTTCATGAGCCAGGATTGATTCCAATTCATGGGCATCAGCTATCAGTTGAACTAGTTCGTCAGTTACAATGATGGTTCCAGTGGGTAACGCGAATGCATTGGGCCCGATACGTGCACTCTGACGAAACTCTAGTTTAAACCGATACTCCGGATCTGCTGTATCCGTTACTCTCGAAAACAAAACTTTCGCCTCTTCTATCTCAGTGTCGCTAAGTTTAGATTCAGAGAAAATGGTTTTATCGAGTGCAACCAGAATATCCTTTCCAAGAACAGAACTAGCCGTCACTGGAACCATAAACGCAACGTGTTTTGCCAGTAGTGGAATCCCATAACTAATCGCCCCCCAAACAACTAGCGATGTCATAACAACAGCGATGATCACATAGCGGAGTTTCGACTCAAGTTTATCGATCAACCGTCCCGGCACTTCGGTGCCTGATAATCTAAAAAACACGTCGACCGCATCGTTGTCCAATACCTCACAGACCAGACCGTCAGGCATTTCAAGCCGACGAGCGGTCCCACCAAGTCGAGGGGAAACCACAACCTCTCGGATAGGATAATTTCTCTCACCTTGGTCGGTAACTACCGTGACAACGTCTCTCTGGCTAAAATTTAGCCGGACCCGTTGTTTCTCAGACTTTCTTCCATCATAACAATCTGCAGCACATTCCATTAGATGCCACCAACATCGATATCCATGAAATCAGTTGCTTCCTCCCCAAACGCGCTTGCTTTTCTCTTTTCGGCCTGTACAAATGACTCAAGATCATCTGCCGCATTCAAGACCAGATGGTTTGCCAGGTATCTCGATACCCTCACTCTCGCCCACGGTATAAGCAAGCCAATTGAAAAAACAATAGCCACCGCATTGCTGATGTAGATCCAGATCACTGACCACACCTTCAACGTACTTTCAAAGGTATGATCGCCAAGAGCCGTACCATTCAATGAAATGTTTCTTGTCATTACCCGATAGCCCGGCACAGCAATTAGATAGAGGAAAAAGATCAGTAAAAGCGGGACTAAACTGAATAGAGAAGTGCCACCACGAGGGTCAAGATCCTGCACCCTGAACACCAGATTCGAGCCAGCTATTAATCCAAAAAATGCAAGAACAACCACCACCAAGAGGAACACCATGGCGAAAAATGCCCGGTAATAAGCCCCTACTCGAACCGATTGAAACGAAAATGACTGTCTTCCCACTCTGCTGTTTGTGACAGAAAATCTCCATCCCCGATAGGAAAGATAAGGGATGATTATTCCCAACGTGAATGGGATCAGGATCGGAATTATCAAAAAAGTACTGATGGCATCCTTCAGTGAGCGTTCATTAAAATCAAAGCGAATATTTCGCCAGGAAGAGTTTCGAGCAGTAAATACATGTGATCGCACGACCAGCCATGGAGTAGCTAAACCAATAATGATGGCAATCATCAAACCAATCACCGGTTGGAACTGGGTTGCCATAGCAAAGATGACATAACCTCCAAAGATGAGAAGTCTTCCCTTAAGAATTTGGATTGGTTTGGCGTGATATTCGAATGGCGATCCATCGACTTTTGTATTCCGGTAAAAATAACGTTTTGTTCTGACCTTGGCCCAAGCCGAGTAGATACCAAGGGTAATTATTGTGAGTAGTACGTTGACTATCCAGATACGAAAGTATTCGAAACCATTACCGGTAAATTGAAAAGGTAGTTTCTGTGTACTTGAGATTTCTAGTTGATCCGACATTTGTTTAACAATCCTTTCCGATAAACGTCTTTTGGAGATTTCTTCAATGAGGATTCCTAACCGCTGTTGTATTTCTATTTAGAAACATAACATCTAAGCGAAATACTCCTTGAAAATGAACACTTAATTATTACTCTAATCTGTACTCTAATTTCTGCTACCCAACACTCGTTGATTTTATTGGCTTTTTGTCCTAAATATGCGACGTCGGACCCATCATCAGTTTTCTGTTCTGGCCTCGTCTTGCTCTTCTCAATCACCCGGTTGGCTGCCATCATAACCTTCGATAATCAACAGATCTGATTCCGCGGCATCTTCCCGCAGGGCTTTCGCTGCCTGGTATTCAGGCGAATAATAGCAATCGAGTGCTATCTGATGGCTGTCGAATTCGATCACAACGTTGCGCGAGCGTGCGCATCCTTCAGGCACCTGATAGGCGCCACCACGCACCAGAAAACGGGCGTTGAATTTTGCAAAAGACTTGGCATTTGCTTTAACGTATTGTTGATAACCATCCGGGTCAGAGACATCCACCCGCGCTACCCAGTACCCCTTTGCCATTTTTTGTTCTCCCTAGGTTAACTTTCTACAACTCATTGTACATACAAGGTGAGCACATCGGGTACGTTGATACCGATGGCTACAACCATGGAAAATCCCAGAGGCCGGAATTTAGTAACAAATCGAGGTAATGGTATTCACATACAAGTGTGGTAGCTCGTCGCTGAATGCGATTTCGTTATGCTGCAAAATCTGACCGAAATTCGCACAACCCTCTAGAGCCCTAAAATAACAAAGGGTGCGGATCTTTTATCTAAAAGGAAAGGTAGATAGTCCAAACCAAACAACCTAGAAAGATAACTACCCCGGCATAGAACCATGCCTTCTTGAACTTATCCGAGAATAACAAAGACGACTTGATCCAAGCTGTCGTTCTCATTAGAGGTGCTACTTCTTCGGTTGTTTAGGTTTTTTCTTTTCTTTCCTGTGCTTTTTTCTTTCGTTTCCCATTTGCATTAACCCTCTGTTCGGTGCTGAAATTATCTCCGTTGACCTTGATAAGGTTTCAGACGCCTTTATTTCACCTATCGGCCCCACTATTCACAACAGTCGATGCCAGCCTGGCAGGTGGCGAGATGAGCAGGGATACTGTGCAGCAATGCTGAACTATCTTATCATGCTGCTACGCAATCCGGCCTGTCACCGGCCGGCCAGGAGCACATGCCAGGACAACACCTGGTACTGCCCCTACAAACTGCAACAAAAGTGGAGATATGCCCAAGACACCCCGCCAAGACCGACGACACTTCGTTAAGCTGTGCGCCTCTAGCGCTGCTGCAGTTGTCGCGAGCCCCGAAGGCCTCGCTGGCCTCATCAGTGAGGGCATACTTTACCAGCGGGTACAACTTCTCGATGAACACGGCAACACCTTGGCCGCATCTTCGCTCGCAACCAACGAAAACTACCTGTTCTTCTATCCCTTCGTTGCAACGCCCTGCTTTCTAATTCGCCTGGACCGTCCAGTCATTGGTAGCGCCACCTTGAGAACAGAAAACGGCAGGCCCTATCACTGGCCCGGTGGGACCGGCCCTGACCGCTCCATCGTCTCGTTCTCCGCTATCTGCGCCCACAAGATGAGCCATCCCTCGAGCCAGGTCAGTTTCATCAATTACCGGCCAGAGGAGGTCCAGTTTGCGGGTAGCGACCAACGCTTTCAGCGCCGTGCCGGCGTGATCTACTGCTGCTCGGAAGGCAGCGTGTACGATCCAGCACAAGGAGCACGAGTCCTCGGCGGCCCGGCGCCACAACCGCTGGCTGCCATCCTGCTGGAGTACGAGCCAGCAAGCGATGCTCTATTTGCCGTGGGCGTAGCCGGACAACCTATGTTCGGTCGCTACTTCGAGCAGTTTTGGCACCGGTTGCAGTTGGAATTCAGGACCGAGGCAATCCGCCAGCCGGTCGAAGGCGGCAGCCGCGTGACACCGCTTAGCAGTTACTGCAACAAGCAGGTGCTCTGCTGAGCCAAGCTAGCCCGACAGTACCGGCAGCAACTCCCGATGGCCAGCCTCGCGGGCATAATCAAGCGGAGTCCTGCCGCGTTGGTCCAGCACGGACCGGTCTGCTCCAGCTTTAACCAGAGCCCGGACGATCTCCACGAAGCCCAAGGCTGCAGCCCGGTGCAGGGCTGTGACTCCATCGTCGTTGTGTGCATCGAGATCGATACCGGTCGCCGCGGCTAGTGTGCGGACCGCCGCCAGACGTTTTTGCTCCACTGCACGCATCAGCGGCGTCCAGCCATAGATATCTGGTAGATTGGGCTGGGCGCCTGCTGTGAGCAGGATCGTCAATATCCCGGCGTGATCCTTGACCGCCGCCAGAGTCAGCGCAGTCCAACCAGTGCCCGCCACAGCATTAACCTCAGACCCGGCCGCGAGCAGGACTTGTACGATAGCGGCATCACCACCCACTGCAGCGTGCATCAGCGGAGTGCCGCCGTTGTGGTTGCGGGTGTTGGCCTTCGCCCCCGCCGCCAGCAGTGCCAGGCTGAGGGCCCGGTCTGCAGCCTGGGCCGCCAGCATGAGCGCTGTCTTACCTTTCGCGGTCGGTGCATCGACCCGCTGATAGCCGTCCTCCAGCAAGGCCGCCAGCGCTCCCCGGTCACGAGATTCGAGCGCGTCCAGCCAGGCACCGTCCACGGATATCGGCCCGGCGCCTGCTGCCAGGACTGACAGCAGAGCAACTACGACCACGGCATACAGTAGCGCTCGCCCGAGTACCACAACCGACCCTGTACAGTATGAGGGTCTATTCAGTTGGCGGGCTGATCAGGGTCAGCCTGCATCTCCTGATACCAGCGGTCGTGGTGCTCTTTGGCCCAGTTGGCATCGACCTTGCCGCTGGTCATGCTGCTTAAGGAGCCGCGCACCAACGCCGTAGCCATGAAAATGTGGCCAAAAATCAGACCAATGAAGACCACTGCGACAACGCCATGGACCACGTGGGCAAACTCCATGACCTGGCGATACTGGTTGAAATCGCTGGACACATTCTGCACCCAGGCGGCAAGAACGGGAAAATCAAGCACGTAACCGGTCACCGAGATCGCAACGCCGAGGAACATGGTCAGCCAGAACAAGAGCTTTTCACCGCCGTTGAACTTGCCAGCACTGACGTGCGCCTTGCCGACCATGCCCCCACCTCTGGCAAACCACTTGAGGTCGCCCTGCTCATAGAGGTTACGGCTGACCAAACGAAAAAAAGACGCCAGCAGGATCAAGGGAAAGATCGGCCCGACCAGGTTATGCGCCTCTTTACAGACGGAGGCAATAACAGCAAAGCCTGTTTTGCCAAACAATGGTATCAGCAGCGGTCGGCCAAAGAGCAGAACCAGGCCGCTGATGGCAAGCAGGATGAAGATGCCCGCCAGGAGCCAGTGAATGACGCGTGCACCGACTGAGTTGCGCTCTAACAGAACACCCGATTCACCGCCTGCCAGTTTGACCGGTCCGCGTATGGCGTAGATCGCGCCGATTAGCAACAGTATTACGATCAGGAAATTGCCCCCGTTAGGGATCAACTCATCGACCCGAAACGACATCCAGCGTTCACCGTCACGGTGAACCAGCACGCTGGCATCGCGCCCCTTGACCTGGCTGACTGTCGGGGCATCGATACTCCCGCGTACCGCCCGCCACAGGTCGGCGCCGGGATTAGGGTTGCTGATCGGGTGCGTCGGTGGTGGCGTTTCCGCCAACGCCTCACCACCAAAGGACAATACCAAGGACGCCAGGCACAGCACGCCCGCCACCAGGATGGGAAACCGATTCTTTCTCATTATCATTTCCTTGGCCTGCGCGTTAACTCGAAAAGTTAATCGACCCACACTGAACGCACCGTCATCGGCGATGCGACAGAGTCACCGGGCCGACATCGGGCAAAAGGACGGCCGGCCCGGCCGATGCCTCTAGCGCATCCACCCGGCCGGCCGTTGAGCCGCAGTGGGGAAGGTGGTTGACCATCCTCCCCACACCTGTGAGCATCGGACCAGAAACTCTAGCCCTTGATCCCCTGCTTATCGTAGGCAACACCCCAACCCCATTGCATCGCCCCGGCACCACGGTACATGATGCGCTCGCGGAAAATGTCCGAAACCTTGGCGCCATCACCAGCCAGCAAGGCCTTGGTCGAGCACATTTCAGCACACAGCGGCAACTTCCCTTCCGCTAGGCGGTTACGGCCGTACTTACGGGACTCCTCGGCCGAGTTGTTCTCCTCCGGGCCGCCCGCACAGAAAGTGCACTTATCCATTTTTCCGCGTGAACCAAAGGCGCCCGAGTCGGGAAACTGCGGTGCACCAAACGGACAGGCATAAAAGCAGTAACCGCAACCAATGCAGATATCCTTGTCATGCAATACCACACCATCGTTGGTGGTGTAGAAGCAATCAACCGGACAAACGGTAGCACAGGGAGCGTCGGAGCAGTGCATGCAAGCCACGGAAATGGACCGCTCGCCATGGTCACCATCGTTGATGGTAACCACGCGCCGGCGATTCACGCCCCATGGAATATCATGCTCGCTTTTGCATGCCGTGACACAGCCGTTGCATTCGATGCAGCGTTCCGCATCGCACAGAAACTTCATTCTAGCCATGAGTTATTTCCTCCTTCAGGCAACGCTGATGCGGCACAGGGAACACTTGGTTTCCTGCATCTGAGTGACGGAATCGTAGCCGTAGGTCAGCGCCGTATTGGCCGCTTCACCCAGCACGAACGGATCAGCACCATCCGGGTACTTGCTACGCAGATCTTCACCTTCCAGATGTCCACCAAAGTGGAATGGCAGAAAGACAACGCCAGGTGAGACCCTCCGCGTGACAAGTGCCTTGACCTTGAGCTTGGCCCCTTCGGCCCCTTCAACCCAAACCATCTGCCCATCACGTATGCCGTGGTTATTGGCATCCGTCGGATGAATCTCAGCGAACATATCCTGCTGCAATTCTGCCAGCCACGGGTTGGAGCGAGTCTCGTCACCGCCACCCTCGTACTCCACCAACCGCCCGCTGGTCAGGATCAGTGGATATTCCTTGGAGTGATCGGTCTGTTGAATTGACGCATAGCGGGTTGGCAGACGATAGTGCCGCTTCTTGTCTTCGTAGGTCGAGTATTTCTCGAGCAGGTCACGGCGATTGGTATACAGAGGCTCACGATGCACTGGCACCGGGTCCGGGAAAGTCCACACCACCGAACGGGCCTTAGCATTACCAAAGGGCGCGCAGCCATGCTTTATTGCCACCCGCTGGATACCGCCTGAGAGGTCCGTCTTCCAGTTCTTGCCGTCAGCCGCTGCCTTCTCATCAGCAGTGAGGTCATCCCACCAGCCGAGTTGTTTGAGCAACTTGTGATCGAACTGCGGGTAGCCGTCCTTGATTTCTGAACCCACTGGGTAGGAGCCGTTGGCCAGCAGACTCTCGCCGTTGCGTTCCACACCAAAGCGGGCCCGGAAACACAGGCCGCCATCTGCGACCGGCTTGCTCGGGTCATACAGATTCGGCGTACCGGGATGGCCCATTTCCGGTGTACCCCAGCACGGCCACGGCAGGCCGTAGTACTCACCGTCGCACGGGCCACCCTCGGCCTTGAGCGTCGTGACGTCGAAGGTACCCCAGTTAGCCTGCTGCTTTTTCATCCGCTCGGGGCTCTGGCCGGTATAGCCGATGGTCCACATACCGCGGTTGAATTCGCGGGTGATGTCCTCGATCAACGGCTCATCGTTTTCGACCTTGATGTTCTTGGTGAACTCCGCGCCGAACTCGAGTTTAGTGGCCAGCTTGTGCATGATGGTGTGATCGGGCAACGACTCGAACATCGGCTCGATTACCTGATCCCGCCATTGCAGTGAACGGTTGGAAGCCGTAACTGAACCGTAAGTCTCGTACTGGGTTGCCGCCGGCAACAGGTAGACCCCGTCGGTACGATCATGCATTACCGCGCTGACCGTCGGGTATGGATCAATAACTACCATCAGGTCCAGTTTCTCCATGGCTTTTTTCATTTCCAGGCCACGGGTCTGACTGTTGGGTGCGTGACCCCAGAACACCATTGCCCGGACGTTATCACGCTGGCCGATATTGGCCTTGTCTTCCAGCACGCCATCGATCCAGCGCGATACCGGGATGCCCTTGTAATTCATCGGGTGCACCGGCTTGCCCTTGTCGCCTTCTACTTCGGTAGGATCAAAACGCCCCTTAACCCACTCGTGGTCCAGATCCCAGACCCGCGACCAGTGCTTCCAGGAACCCGCAGACAGGCCGTAGTAGCCGGGCAACGAGTGCGAAAGGATACAAAAGTCGGTTGCGCCCTGGACGTTGTCGTGGCCACGGAAGATGTTGCAGCCGCCGCCAGATTTACCCATGTTGCCCAGCGCCAACTGGAAGTTGCAGTAAGCGCGAGTGTTGTTATTACCGATGGTGTGCTGAGTGCCACCCATGCACCAGATGAAAGTGCCCGGGCGGTTGTCCGCCATCAACTTGGCGGCCTGGTAAACCAGTTCCGGGCGCACCCCGGTAACGTCGTAGGTGACATCTGGCGTCCAGTTGGCAACCTCTTTCTTGATATCGCCCATGCCCCAGACCCGCTGGTGGATAAACTCCTTGTCCTCCCAGCCGTTCTCGAAGATGTGCCACAAGATGCCCCAGATGATGGCGACATCCGTGCCCGGCCGGATCTTCAGGTGCAGGTCTGCGTGAGCGGCAGTGCGGGTAAAGCGAGGGTCGATCACGATCAGGGGCGCATTATTGCGCTCCATCGCCCGCATAAGATGCACCAGTGAAACCGGATGGGCTTCGGCCGGATTGCCACCGATAACCAGTATGGCTTTGCTGTTATGGATATCGTTGTAGGAGTTGGTCATGGCGCCGTAACCCCAGGTATTGGCTACGCCCGCGACCGTGGTCGAGTGACAGATACGCGCCTGGTGGTCACCATTGTTAGTGCCCCACAGCGCGTAGAACTTGCGGAACAGATAGGACTGCTCGTTGTTGAATTTGGCCGATCCCAGCCAGTACACCGAGTCTGGGCCAGACTGCTGGCGAATCTGCAGCATCTGGTCGCCAATCTCGTTAATAGCGTCGTCCCAACTCACGCGCTGCCATTTGCCATTCACCAGCTTGGTCGGGTACTTGAGCCGACGCTCGCCATGGCCATGTTCCCGCGTAGCGGCACCCTTGGCGCAGTGCGCGCCGAGGTTAAACGGGTGGTCGAAAGCCGGTTCCTGGCCCACCCACACGCCGTTGTCTACCTCGGCGTTGATGCCGCAACCCACTGAGCAATGGGTGCAAACCGTGCGCACGGTCTGGGTGCCGCCGCCCCCTGAGGGGATCGCGGCCTGGGCCTTGCGCATCATGGTCGGTGACAGGGCCGTAGCCGCCGCCGCACCACCCAGGGTGATACCCGAACGCTTCAAGAACGTCCTGCGGTCGATTGCGCTGCCGGTGCCACCCTGCGGTCGTGAGGGTGCCGGTTCAGTCGCAGTTCTAATCAGTTTCATGTTGATTCCTCCTTGTTTCCGGGTCTAAGGCCCGAAAAGGGTGATTAGGGATATAGCCCCTAGAACCGCGCTGACTTGTAGTAGCCTCTGACATGGTCGGTTTCGCGATAACCAGTCCCGTCAGACGCCGCTGCCTGCGGCTGTACCGTCGCCGCGACCGAGCCCGTGCTGGCAGCTAAAACTGCTGCACCACCCGCGGTCGCTGCACCCTT
>Ga0208521_1000301_pt1 | contig 33054 bp, 26 predicted proteins | sample ETNtaG_24_FD_185754 | JGI IMG/M metagenome (GOLD analysis project Ga0208521, IMG submission 185754) | Marine microbial and viral communities from oxygen minimum zone, Eastern Pacific Ocean - ETNP201306SV47 (SPAdes) (version 2) | ecosystem: Environmental > Aquatic > Marine > Oceanic ... | reverse complement strand
ATACCATTCTTCTCCAGCTCTTCCCGTAAATACTTTCTGGTAAATTTGCTATGTTCCTTTATTACAATAGGATAAGCCAGATAGCTTACGTTTTCTGAGAATGCAGGTAATTGCAAATCATCTGAATGTTTATCTAAATGTTCATTAAGAAAACGTACATTATTTTGCCTTTTAACAAATATAAGATCCGCTTTTCTCAATTGGCTTACTCCCAGGGCGGCCTCAAACTCCATTACTTTAAAATTATGACCTATAACATCATGAACGAAACGCGGATCAAAATCTTCATCTTGGGGAAAGTAAGGACAATAACCATTTGGCCTCGTACAAACAGAACAGTCACATACTCTCCCATTAGCCTTCAATCTTCTCATCAGGTTTTTTAGTTTTTCATCATCTGTCATTGCTGCCCCCATCTCTCCTGCCTGTATATTATGTGCTATATAAAAGGAAAAAATAGAAATTAAGGATAATGACCCCGTTCTCTGACTTTTATATTGCGAACCATGAGCCTGAGCAGAATCTTCAAGGACAACCAAATCATATTTCCTGGCAATTCTATTTATTTCATCCATATCACAGGAATAACCCATAAGATGTACGGGTAATAAAATAGAATAATTTTCCGGATCATTTACGCTTTTCAGATGTTCTTCTATCTTTTGAGGTAATATTGAAAAACTATAGGGATCAACATCTATAAAAACCGGCTCCAGGCCTGTTAATACAATAGCATTTATTGTCGCAACATAGGTCAATGGTGTTGTTATTACCTTACTACCTTCTTTAATTTTTGGAAATCGAGAGTCATATATTAATGCTGACAGCCCTACTATCAAGGCAGATGTACCGGAGTTAACAGCTACGCAATGTTTCGTATTTATGTAATCAGCAAATAGTTTTTCAAACTCACTAACTTTCTTCCATTCTGAAATCCTTCCAGCATCCAATACTTCATTAATAGCAGCCCTTTCCTGCACGCCAATCTGAATATCACCCACAGAAATTCTTTTCTTAACTGAAACTTCCTTTATCGTGTCTGAATTTAGCGTCATCTATCTTTAAGTAAATTGATTGAAAATTTTGCCATTTATTATTATGATTCAGATTATTAAATAATTCAAGTTATATATTTGAAATGCTTTTATTAAATAAAGTTATTGTCTATTCAAGAATTGGAATTTTGCTTGACAATATTTAGTATTAGGGGTTATGTACCCTTTTATTGATAGAGCTCAATAAGTATAAAACAAGTATGAATAATACCTACATAAGGCATGTAAAAGAGTAATTCCATGGTATTTATTATGTGATTAGTTATATTAAATCTTCTGGAAAGATATTTTTCTAGTGGAAATACATTGATTATTGTTGCTTAAAAGTAAAATGGAAAATTATTTCAAAAACAAAAAGATATTGATAACCGGAGGACTGGGTTTCATAGGAAGCACTCTTGCCCACCGGCTTGCGAAGATAGAAGCAGACATATATCTTATCGACTCCCTGATACCTGAATATGGAGGGAATAATTTTAATATTAATGGTATAGAGGACAAGGTGAAGGTAAACATTGCCGATGTCAGAGATAAGCATAGCATGGACTATCTCGTAAAGGACAAGGATATCATCTTCAATCTTGCAGGGACATTAAGCCACATAGACAGCATGAATGACCCGTTTACTGATTTGGAAATTAATTGTATGAGCCAGTTATCAATCCTGGAGTCTTGCCGTAAAAACAACAGAGACATCAAAATCATTTTTGCCGGTACCAGAGGGCAATATGGAAAAGCAGACCATCTGCCCGTAGATGAAAAGCACCTGATGCACCCGACAGATGTTAACGGAATTAATAATATTGCAGGAGAATCATATCACATCCTGTACAATAATATTTATGGCATAAGAGCTGTTTCTCTCAGATTAACGAATACTTATGGGCCCAGACACCAGATGAAACACCACAAGCAGGGAATAATTAACTGGTTTATAAGGCAGTTAATAGAGGAACAGACAATAAAGCTATACGGTGACGGCAAACAGATCAGAGACATCAATTATGTTGATGATGTTGTAGAGGCATTGTTACTGGTAGCTTGTAATGAAAAAGCCGACGGTGAAGTCTTTAACCTTGGTGGCATTCCGAAAAACCTGATAGATTTGGTAGAGACAATGATAGATGTTTATGGTAAGGGCAACTACGAACTGATACCATTCAAGGATGACCTTAAAAAGATAGAAATTGGAGATTACGTTGCAAATTTTGAAAAGATTAAGAATACCGCTGGATGGCAGCCAAAGATCTCTCTAGAGGAGGGACTTCGTTCATCATTTGATTACTATGAGAAATACAGAAACCATTATTGGTAAAGAGAAAATTCGGAATATGAAAATCCCAGTTTTCGACCTTAAAAGGCAATATGAACAGCTAAAGGCAGAGCTTGATAACGCCTTTACGAACGTTTTCGAAAGTGGATCCTTTGTCCTGGGTAAAAACGTCAGATTGTTTGAAGAGGAATTTGCAGAATATATTGGTGCCGGATTTGCCGTAGGAGTGGGTTCCGGTACGGAAGCCTTGCATCTTTCTTTAAGAGCTTATGATGTCGGAGCCGGAGACGAAGTAATTACTGTTCCAAATACGGCAGTTCCGACTATCTCTGCCATATCATTTACCGGGGCCAAACCTGTATTTGTTGATATCACGCCAGATACCTACACTATGGATTTAAAAAAAGTAGAGGAGAAGATTACAGATAAAACAAGAGCTATTCTTCCTGTACATCTTTATGGCCACACCACGGAAATGGATCAAGTAATGAAATTGGCAAAAGCGCATAATTTAAGAATCATTGAAGACGCATGTCAGGCCCATGGTGCAAAATATAATGGCAACAATGCAGGAACTATCGGAGATATGGGCTGCTTCAGTTTTTATCCAACAAAAAACCTGGGAGCATACGGTGATGGTGGAATAATAGTTACGAACAATGAAGAATTATATAAAAAACTGATTATGCTCAGGAACTATGGAGAAGTGGAAAAGTTCACGTCAAAGATTGAGGGGTTTAATTCCCGGCTTGATGAGATTCAGGCAGCTGTACTTCGAGTTAAATTAAGGTACTTAGATGAATGGACAGACAGACGAAGGGAAATAGCCACACAGTACCGGCAACTACTCTATAATTCAAATGTACAACTTCCATGCGAAAGACAATGGGCAAAACACGTATATCACCTTTTTGTAATCAGGGTAAACAAAAGAAATGATTTAAAAGATTATCTACAGGAACGAGGTGTTGGCACACAAATACATTATCCCATTCCAATCCATCTGCAGGAAGCTTATAAAAAGCTTGGGCATAAAGCAGGAGATTTTCCCATAAGTGAGAGGAACGTCAGAGAAATATTGTCTTTACCCATTTATCCGGAGCTGACAACAGAAGAGGTAGAAACTGTTGCCGGCTTAATCACTGAATTTCAGAATAAATAATTATAATTTGTACCAAGGAATATTAAAATGGCAAAAGCCAAGATTTCGGCATGTGTAATGACTTTTAACAATGAAGATTTAATCCAGGACTGTATGGAGAATGTTAAGTGGGCTAATGAAGTCATCGTTGTTGATTCTTACAGTACTGATAAAACGGTTGATATATGCCGTAAATATACAGACAGAGTTTATCAGAGAAAATGGCCGGGTTTTCAGGGTCAGTCTAATTACATTGCCAGTCTTGCCAAATATGAATGGATTCTCTTTACAGATGCAGATGAAATAATTACTCCTGAACTTTATGAAGAAATTCAATCACATTTAAATAATAATTCAAATAGCTGGGATGGTTTTTACTTCCCACGTAGAACACGTTATCTTGGAGAATGGATTAATCATGGAGAATGGTATCCTGCGTACGACCTCCTTCTCTATAAGAAAGATAAGGGTAAGTGGGTAAAAGAACCACATGCGACACTGGAGCTAAACGGAAGGGCAAAATATCTGAAGAACGATTGCCTTCACTATACATATAGAGATCTTTCACACCAGCTTGAAACTATCGACAAATATACAGACATGAGTGCCGTAGAAATGGACAAAGAAGGTGTAAGGTTTCTCACCTTTCAACTCATTTTTAGACCACTTTTCAGATTTATCAAAGGATATTTCTTCAAACGTGGATTTCTGGATGGAGTACCGGGTTTAGTAGCTGCTACAACAACGTCATTTTATGTCTTTATGAAATATGCGAAATTGTGGGAATTACGCATAAAAAATCGACTTCAAATCGGCACGGATAAAAATGCATATAAGTGAAAATGTTTCCCTTCCCCATCGAAGCAATTTCTTTAAATAATGCAATTTCGAAAACCCTTATTATAAACTAATATACTGTAGCACCTGCTCAGATTTAATGTGCAAACAGACGGAAAGGAACTAATATTGAAAATACTCCATCTATTCAGTGATTGGAAATGGACGGGTCCGGCAGAGCCGGCGCTCAACCTTTGTGTAGAATTAAAGAAGCGGGGACATGATGTTACCCTTGCATGCGGCAAGGCAATGGATGATTATCCTTTCCCACCGGATTCGGAATCCGTTGAAAAGTACGCATACGAGCGTGAACTTGTACCGGTCACCAGGTTTCATTTAAGCAAGCATTTCAGTTTCTTTAAGTACATTTCTGACATTAAGAATCTTTCGGTTTTTATGAATGAAGAGGCTTATGATATAGTCCACGTTCATCGCAACCAGGGTCATCTAGTTGGTGGAATGGCCGCCAGACGTACCGGAAGGAGTTTGCCAATCGTACGCACAAATCATGACGGAGTTGCATTGAAAAAAAACCTGAGGAATAAAAAATGTTTAACCAGACTCACTGACAGATTAATTGAAGTTTCAGAAGAGGCAAGGGTGGCAGACATGAAGAACTTTGGACTTAGCGAAGATAAGACAATTATGATTAACGCTTCTATTGATTGCCAACGTTTCAATCCGGGAAGCGGGCCTCTCACCCACAGGCAGAAGTTCGGAATGAAGGAAGACGATATAGTAGTCGGTATTATCGCCAGGATACAGACCCATCGAAGGTTTCACATACTCCTGGAAGCAATCAAGATCGCGTCAAAAGAAGTTCCAAAGTTAAAGTTGCTCGTTATAGGCAGAGGGACTAAGGAGAAACAGCTTTTGACAGACCCCGCCAAATCTATGGGGCTGGAAGACGTCGTAGTCCATACAGGTTACCGGACAGATGATTATGTAGAAACCGTCTCATGTATGGATTTTAATATATTCCTGATGCCCGGTACTGATGGTTCCAGCCGTGCAGTCAGAGAGGTCATGGCAATGGGAAAGCCTGTAATTGCTGCTGATAGGGGAATGCTATCTACAATAGTTGACCATAATGTTACCGGATTTGTCATTGACGATACACCGGAAAACCTGGCAGCGGCCACTGTAAAATTAGCTAATGACATTGAACTGAGAAAGAAAATGGCCGACGCGTCGCTGAAAAAGGCACTGGATGTATTTTCTCAGGAATCCATGGCAGAAAAAGTTGAGAGAGTTTACGAAGAACTTTTATCAAAATAAAATGGGAACTAGATTTATAAAATTACTAAAAATATTAATTAAGATCGCCATAATGGGACTGGTTATGGCAGGGATAATACTTGTTAATGAAAAATATATGAGCAATGCTGACGGAAGTGAAAAAGAAGGCTGGAAAACGTCATTAGAGAGAGTGGTAAAACCGTATACCACTATATACAATCAAGAGAGAAGTTAATCGTCCTTATACTTCCAATCGCGTCCTGCCGGTATGTATCATTTGAGTGAACGAACAGGACGGACATAACGATTCTTAACGTTCCAACGTACATTACCAAGGCTGAAATAGACGCTCCACACCCCTCTCGAACCATGTATGTCACCGGTCCAGATCCCCCACTGTTCACCATCGAAGACCGGATCTATATATGGACCACCATTCTTTCTGCTGGACTCAAGCAATGATACCGCCTCATCCAGAGTCGGCAATCGCCAGTCCTTATAACCTGCATATCCTTTATAGTTCAGACTTCTTATCCAATTATTTGTATTATTCCATCTCATATAATCACTCGAACCCGACGGATGCCACATCAGGCCGGTGGCATGGTCTATTACCACACCGTCTCCATTTATAGACCTCTTCTCATATCGATGGATGATTGTACTGTGCCCATAAAATCCCCATTCATCCTTTTTGCGTATAGAAATATTATGCATTGATTGCACCGAAAGAAGGGATAAATCACTGTAAGACGAACGCAGGGTTATGGCCGGCTCTTCTTCGGCCAGTATTACAGGGGCCGAAAGAAATGCAAATGATATTACTAAGATATATATCAATAAATATTTTCTCATAATAAGTTGTTAGAAGTAATTCTATCACTTCCACACAAGATAGTCTTCAATCGCAAGATAATCGAGGCCGCAACCGAAAAAAGTCATTATTGCATCGCGGGGGGTGCAGACAATGGGCTGGCCTGCTACGTTAAAGCTGGTATTGAGAAGTGCCGGTACTTCGGTTATCTTTTTGAATTCATTGATTAATTCCCAGTATCTGGGGAAAATCTTTTTCCTGACCGTCTGTACTCTTACTGTGTTGTCTACATGCGCAGCCGACGCTATCTCAGAAACCTTCTCCTCAATAGCCTGAAAGGCAATTATCATAAACGGGGATTTGTAAGGCTGTTTTACATAATCAGCAGCATCCTCTGCCAGGAATGATGGTGCGAATGGTCTCCATGGTTCTCTTCCCTTTATGCTTTTGTTTACAATATCCTTCATATCCTTATTCTTCGGATTACCAAGTATACTTCTACCTCCAAGCGCCCTAGGGCCGAATTCCATCCTGCCCTGAAACCAGCCAACTGTTTTATTGTCCGCAATCAATGTAGCAGTCTCTTTAGCAATATCATTACAACGCTTGAAATTATTCAGTTTATACTTCTTTAATTCGAATTCAACTTCCTCATTGGTGTAATCAGGCCCATAATATGGATGTTCAAGGACAATATCAGGTCTGTGCCCCACAACATCTTTGTAAACACTTACGGCCGCCCCTAATGCCGTGCCTATATCGTGAGCTGCGGGTTGGACAAATATATTATCAACATGGTCGGATCTTAAGAGCACACCATTCATTGAACAGTTTAAGGCACATCCACCAGATACACACAGATTTTTATAACCCGTTATATTGTGGAGATAAGAACTCATCTGGAGTGTAGCTCTTTCAAGTGTATGCTGTACGGTTGCGGCCAGGTCCTTATGATGCTGGTTTAATTCTTCCCCCTTTTTCCTTTGCGTAAGACCGGAAAGGTATTTCTTGAAACCTTTTTTATCGATCACTGGTATATCCCTATCCCAGTCAATAAAATTATATTCATTTTCAATCGGCTGTCCATAAGCGGCCAGACCCATAACTTTTCCTTCATCGCTATGAGATTTAAAACCCAACATTCTTGTAATTTCACCGTACAAGTGCCCCCAACTGTTTCTGTTGGGTATCGACTTAACTACCCTGAGTTCGTCACCCTCTCCAATTGCCAGGATGCCGGATTCACTACCGCCATAACCATCAAGTGATACGATATTTGAATGATTATATCCCGAAACATAATAAGAGCTTAATGCATGAGCAACGTGATGATTCACGAATTTCATTTTCTCTTCCATATGTCTGAATGGTAACTGCCTGAGCAGAAAATCCCATGGATATCGTTTCTTCTTTTTCTGTCGTTCTGCGGATTCCCATCCTATTGCAATATAATCAACATCGTCCAATGTTACCCCCGCCCTCTTGAGACAAAATTCTATAGACATGTCGGCAGATACCCTTGGGGAATGCTTAAATCTATTGAACCTCTCTTCCTCCACCATGGCAATCAGCTTGCCATCTACAAGGATGCATGCTCCATTGTTCCACGAAATAGGATGTGTTACTCCTAAAATTATCATGTATTACTCCTGTAATATTGTTTTATTAAATTGTGTAATCAAACATCGTCGGATGTTTTCTTCCGTGAGTGAATTACTATAATATCGCAAGACCCGAACTTTGCCAGAATAAAATTAAGCATTTTTATTGCTCCTTTGAAGCTTGATAGTCTAGAAAGGAATCTGTATTTCCCATCTTTGAGATTAAGCAGGCTGAGTCTTAATGTTGAACCGCGCCTGTCATAATAAATCTTTTGAACGTCAAATCCGGCGCTTTTTAACATCTTTGTGATTGAATCAGGTGTAAATGCAATGAGATGAATCGGAAGCTGAAGTCCGTACCAGTACGTCTTAAATATCTTCGCAACAAAACTGTCTATGTTTGGTACCGCAACTACAAGCAGTCCGTCATTATTTAACATTCTTCCTATTTCCTTTAGTGTTTGAAACGGCTCATAAAGATGTTCGAGCGAATGCCACATCGTTACAGCATCGAAGGATTTGTCATGATATTTGTAATCCAACAAATCTCCGGTATTAACATCTAAATGAAGTTCTTCCCTTGCATATCTGGATGCCTTTGGACTCTTTTCCACACCGGATGTACGCCAGCCCAGTTTTCTCATGGTTGAAAGATATCGTCCATTTCCGCAACCAATATCAAGTAACCTTCCTTCACCGGCAAATGGTATAATATCCAGCCTGGAGCGATAGGTTAGGTAAAAGAACCACAAAAAGAATTTCTTATGAAAACCTACACTATTCTTATTCTCTTCAGAATTATGTGGATAGTTATAAAACCTTATCCAGATAAGCCTTCTTATATCGTCTTTGAAATCCATCCATTTATTTAGTAAAGAGCTCTTCTTCCCCGGTTTCTTTCTTTTTAATGATGTATGGGCATAATAATCTTCTGAATAATAGTGGCTAATATATTGTTTAACAGGCCTGGGATTAACCTGTTGCAGTCCACAATTCGTACATCTTACCAAATTGAACTTTTCCCTTACATTCCCGACCTCCTCAGCAAAAGGTTGTTGGTTGTGCGAATTTACACACTGGCTGGTCAATACTTTGTCAAATGTACTTTTGCCACATAGACAGCAAGGGATGTGCTCCAGTCTTTGTTCCGACTCAAATTGTAAGTTTTGCATACTTAACCTTCAGCTCTGCAACATTTTAGAAATTTATGTAACTTCTCAAAACGATTAGTTTGATATTGATGGTAATTTATAATATAATCTTAAATATCCTCGTTTTGAGGTACTTGAAATACACGCCAATCGTAAACAATAACGCTTAGTCATCAACTCATAACATATATCTGAGACAAAATGTTAAAAGACTTATGGAAACATCTCCGCATCTACAGCATAAGAAAACTATATAACCTTATTATGGGTAAGTTTCAGTTTTCAATAGGTTCTACACACCTTTATTACTATCCAGCCAAGATTACGATAGAATCAGGCAATATCTGCAATCTTCGATGCCCACTCTGCCCCACGGGACAGAAAGACGCCTCTGCCGGTAAGGGCCTGTTATCATTTTCAGACTTCAAAAAGATAATTGACGAAATTGGAAGAAATCTACTCTTAATAAGGCTTTACAATTGGGGAGAACCTCTGCTCAACAAAGAACTAGTAAAAATGGTAGAATATGCTAATGAACATAGAATAGCCGTTAAAATAAGTACAAACCTGAGCTTTCCCATTGAAGATGCTCAAGCCGAAGCCATAATCAATGCCAATTTACAAAAAATATACATTTCCTGCGATGGCGCAAGCAATTCAACCTATCCTAAATATCATATTGATGGGAATTTTAACAGAGTTATGTCAAATATGAAACTTTTACTCAAGAAAAAGAGACAATTAAGAAATAACTACACTGGGATAATCTGGCTTTTCCATGTCTTCAGTCACAATGAACACGAAATTAATACTGCAAAGTTAATGGCAAAGGAGATAGGGATTAAGCTAACTATCAATAAGATACGTACCGATATGGGCAAAGAAATATTTGAAACCGCTGAAAAATCTCTTGAGCGTGATTCAAAATGGCTGCCTGGCAACCCGGAATATAACACTTTTAATATGACAGACAAGAAACCAAAGAATAGATTTAATTGTGATCTGTTGTGGAAAGAAACAGTAATCAACTGGGATGGCTGCATTTTACCATGTTGTTCCGTTTATAGTGAAACACATTCTTTTGGTAATATTAAGGAAGATTCTTTTAAAAACATATGGAACAATCAGAAATATATAGCGGCACGCAAGGAGGTCCTCGGCCGCAATAATAACACAAAAACAGTATGTCGTGTTTGTAAGGCAAATGGTTATCTATATATATGATACAGGCAAAATATCCCACACAAAGACGTCTCTTTTTACTATTGACAGTGAATTTAGTTGTTAATAATATAATATAAATCCTATACATTTTAAGCTATGACATTTATCGAAATAGTAGCATTAATAGGCTTCATTCTTGGTTCAATCCTTCACACAGTCCTTTCAATCTTTATAGTCCAGAGGAAGAATAAGAAAGGAAGTGAACTTGTCTTTTTATTCCTCGTGATCAGTGTGGCAGCGTGGCATTATGGCAATGCTATTTCACTTTTCAGTATCATGCTCTTTGGAAAAAACATTCCTGTTATTAATCAATTATCAAGTGATTTTGCATACATGGGAATGGGCGTAATGCCAAGTTTACTTTTGCACACTGCTATATTATTTCTTTTAGAAAGTGGACGGAAGATCAAGAAGAAAACTATGATAACCATAATTACCATAATTTATCTTCCAGTCATTCCGCTTACGCTTACGGCAGTCAGGATAGTATCCTTTGAAGAAGCTCATGTCCTGACGAGTGTGTCACCTTTTGTAAAACCTTTTATCATATGGCTGTTGTTTTCTATATTTGCATCTGCCGTTATTTCCCGCATACTTTCTGCTAAAGTGGAAGAAGTAGAGGAACAAAAATTCCACTTCTCTATCTTCTGGATTCTTATTTTTATCACGTTCCTGGTTACATTTACCGTCCTTCTTGAAGGAAGGACCCTCCCCTATGTCGGTGAATATATGGTACTGGCGACTATGCTTTCATCCATCTTTCCCAGTATTATATTTTCTTATTATGTCTATCGTTACAATTATATGGAATTTGTTCTCAGGCGAAGTGTCTTCTATTCATTCCTGGCAATACTGGTTATATGTTTCTATTATTTTGGAATAAGACAATTAGGTAAATATCTCGAATTTAATTATTCAGTAAATGCAAAGGTTTTAGAAGCAGTATTAATTATTGCACTCGTATACTGGTTTCCAAAATTAAAAGAGAATATTCAAGGTTCAACGAGAAGATTGTTCTTTAAGAGGATTGCGGACAGCGAGTATCTTTTAAATGATTTAAGCCACCAGATTAGTACGGATTTATTGATTGACCTGTCGCGTTTACTGAAAAATATTGTAGAATCCATTAAAAAGGCGACTGCAATCAAAGACGTCAACCTGATTCTATTCAAAGGTGGAAGCACACAGGTTGTCGGAGGTGGTGAGAATACGCTAATGGCCAGAGATGATTTATCAAACACAATCAAATATTTCGATAAAGGTGAAATTGCAGTGCTGGACAGGCACGAAATCACTGATGCTTCTATAATAAATGAGATGAAACGGTTAGAGATGTTCTTTGTGTTCCCGATTTTTAAAGACAGAATGTTAACAGGCTTGTTAACACTTGGTAAATCCAGAAGGGGGATGCGGTTACCAACCGACAGCCTTGAACAGTTGATGATTATTGCAAATCAGATAAGTTCAGCAATGGCAAAAGCCGAGTTGATACAGGAAAAGCTGCAACTTGAAAGAAAAATGTATGAAAATGAAAAATTATCCAGTCTGGGCAGATTATCCACCAGCGTTGCACACGAGGTAAAGAATCCCCTGAGTTCGATTAAAGCCATAGTTCAGGTGCTAAAAGAAGACTTTAAAAATGAGACCAAGACACAGAAAAGTCTTTCAATAATTGTAGAAGAAATAGATCGGTTGACAAAAGTTGTAAACCAGCTTTTAGTATTTGCTAAACCGCAGGGGGATAGTAAAACAAACGTTAAGATTAGTGATTTAATCAATAAGGTCCTGGTCGTTCTAAAGCATGAAGCAAAAATGAATAATATCGACATACACCTGGATATGTCAAATTACCTGCCTTTAATTGTGGCAGACGAAGGATCATTGACGGAAGTCTTCTTTAATATAATTCATAATGCCATACAAGCCATGTCAGAGGGAGGAAATTTATCAATCTCAATCACCTATGAACAAAAGGATAATTATATCAGAGTTGTTTTTGAAAATAGCGGACCTGGCATCTCTCAGGAAGACATAGGTAAGATTTTCGAACCATTCTATACAACTAAACAAATGGGTACAGGACTGGGACTGGCTATTGTTAAAAAGAAACTGGAAGAAGTAAAAGGTTTGATTCATGTGGAAAGTGAGGATTCGACCACAAAATTCATAGTTAATATTCCATCATCAGAAGGTGTTTTAGTAAGTAATATTTAAACAACCCTATATACCATGAAAAAATTAATATTAATAGTAGATGATGAAAAGGCGGCAAGGTTTGGGATGAAAATGGCTCTGGAAAAAGATGGTTACAAAGTCATCGAGTCCAGTGATGGTATTTCCGCCTCTGAGGCCATAAAGATGAAGAAACCGGCTCTGGTCTTTCTTGATATAAACATGCCAAAGGTTAACGGGATTCAGGTATTGGAGGAAATAAATCAATTGGAAAACCCTCCAATGATAGTGATAGTAACTGCTTATGGGTCTGAAAGAGTCGCAGTAGATGCCATGAAAAAGGGAGCATACGATTATATTGCAAAGCCGTATGAAATAGATGAACTCAGATTAATAGCCAGGCATGCCTTCGAAAAACTCTCACTTGAGGAAGAAAATGCCAGACTGCGTTCCGAGATTGACAGACTGGAATCAATGGGAGAAATACTGGCTAAAAGTCAGGTAATGAAACACGTCTTTAATAAAATAGAAAAAGTGGGACCATCTGACGTAACAGTATTAATTCAAGGTGAAAGTGGAAGTGGAAAAGAACTCGTAGCTAAAGAAATCCATAAAAGAAGCTCACGCAAAGATAATCCCATGATAGTTATGAATTGTGCAGCCTTGCCGGAGACATTAATCGAAAGCGAATTATTCGGACATGAAAAAGGCGCCTTCACTGGTGCCACAGAAAGGCGTCTGGGCAAATTCGAGCTGGCCGATAAGAGTACTATATTTCTTGATGAAATTGGAGATATGAGTCCAAATACACAATCTAAAGTATTGCGGGTTTTGCAGGAACAGAGTTTCGAACGATTAGGAGGTACTGAAACTCTTCGAGTTGATGTCAGACTGATAAGCGCAACTCATAAGGATTTGCTTAAAGAAATTAAAGATGGTAATTTCAGAGATGATCTGTACTACAGGCTGAAGGTTGTTGAAATCTTACTTCCGCCATTGAGAAATCGCAGAGAAGACATTTTAATACTGACAGAGAATTTCATAAAATATTTCTCTAAGAAACACAAAAAACGCGTAAAATCTATATCAAGTGAGGCAATAAAAATCTTTACTAAATATTATTGGCCTGGAAACGTCAGAGAGTTGCAGAATGTGATCGAAAGCGCAGTAGTAATGGCTGGTGCAGAAACTCTTGGAGTTGACGATTTTCCTGAAGAAATTAGAAATTCAGATAGTTATAATAACCTGGATTACAATTTACCTTTCAGGGACGCGAAGAAAATTGCTGTGGAAACCTTCGAAAGAGACTTTGTAAGCAGGAAGCTGGAAGAAAACAATGGTAATATAAGTAAAACGGCTGAAGCTCTCGGTATGCACAGGCAAAACCTGCAACAAAAAATCAAAGAATTGGATATGAAATAAAGATGAAAAATGATTTTGTCCATTTACATGTTCATAGCGATTACAGCCTGCTAGACGGCGCATGCAGGATTAATGACCTTGTTGATAAAACTAAGGCTTTAAATATGAAAAGCCTGGCGCTGACAGACCATGGCAACATGTTTGGAGCAATCGGGTTTTACGAATATGCAAGGCAGAGTGGTATAAAACCTATACTCGGCTTTGAGTCTTATGTCGCCCAGGAAAGCAGGTTTACAAAAGAAGCCGGTAAAGATGGAAAACAACGCATATACCATGTAACTCTTTTGGCAGAAAACAATGAAGGATATAGAAACCTGTTAAAACTGACCTCATCTGCATATCTGGAAGGCTTTTATTATAAACCCAGAATAGATAAAGAGTTATTAAATGAGTATTCAAAAGGAATAATCGGTCTGAGTGGATGTATGAAGTCAGAAATAAATCAAAACCTGTTAAATAATGATTATGATAAGGCCTTGAATGCTGCTGCTCAATACAAAGACATTTTCGGCACAGACAACTTCTATCTGGAGCTGCAGAACAATAAGATTGAACGGCAGGATGAGTTGGTGAATATGGCAGTAAGAATCAGTCAGGAGCTGGGGTTGAAAACTGTAGCTACAAATGACATACACTATATGGAGCCCGATTATTATTATGCTCACGACGCCCTCCTGTGCATAAACACGGGGAAGTCTATAAATGACACCAAGAGAATGCGCTTGAGCACAAATGAATTCTACTTCAAGTCTCAGGAGCAGATGGAAGAAATCTTTAAGGATATTCCCGAAGCATTAATGAATACATCATTAATCTCCGATAGATGCTGCGTTGAGCTGGACCTTGACACGATGCACCTTCCCAGGTTTCACCCGAAGAAAGATTCTATATGTTACAAATCGGGCATGACTAATAAACAGCTCCTGAGAGAACTCTGCAAACACGGTGCATTAGAGATATACAAAAAGCTTGATGATGTAATAAACGAGAGATTAGACCATGAACTAAGTGTGATAGAGAAGACTAATTTTGTTGACTATTTCCTAATTGTATGGGACTTCATTGATTTTGCGAGAAAAGAACATATACCTGCAATTGCACGTGGTTCGGGCGCCGGCAGTCTCGTCGCATATTTGCTCGGAATCACTAATATCGATCCCATAAAGTATGATTTACTGTTTGAAAGATTTCTCAATTCTGAAAGGCTTTCCATGCCTGATCTTGATATTGATTTCTGCGCCGAGGGCAGAGATAAGATAATTCAATATGTACGAAACAGATATGGAGGCGACAACAATGTAGCTCAGATTATCACCTTCGGTACTATGAAGGCTAAAGCAGTTGTCAGGGACGTTGGCAGGGTAATGGATATACCATTGCCTGTTGTCAACAAAGTAGCAAAATTGATCCCCCCTACTCTGGGCATTACATTAGAGGAAGCTCTTGCGCAGGAACCTGAATTAAGATCCATGCGTGATAACGAAAAGCAAATCCAGGAGCTGTTCAATATTTCTTCAAAGCTCGAAGGACTACGCAGACACGCATCTACACACGCGGCAGGCGTGGTAGTTTCCGATGAACCATTAACCAACTATATCCCTCTGGCGAAAAACAAGGATGTCGTAATTACACAATACGACGGTGAAACCCTTGTTGAAAAGATAGGCCTGTTAAAGGCTGATTTCCTTGGCGTGAGGAAGTTCACCGTAATCGACAAAGCAAGGCAATTGATAAAGGCAACAACAGGAAAGGAGGTTGATGTCGATAAAATCCCGCTGGATGACAAGAATACGTATGAATTGCTGTCGAGAGGCGACGTCAAAGGTGTTTTTCAGGTAGAAACAAGCAGAGGATTCAGGGACCTGCTGATAAAGCTCAAACCTGATAAATTTGAATATATATTACCTCTGGTTGCATTATACAGACCGGGACCGTTACAGAGTGGAATGGTAGATACTTTTATAAACTGCAGGCACGGCAGAGAAGAAGTTTCCTATCTTCATCCAAAGCTCGAACCATTACTCAAGGAAACATATGGATTGATGGTATACCAGGAACAGGTAATGCGCATCGCAAACAGGCTGGGAGGCTTTACCCTGAATGAGGCCGATAATTTAAGGAAGGCAATGGGAAAGAAGAAGCCGGAGGTTATGGCAAAATTCAAAAACCAATTTATTGAGGGTTCTGTAAAGAACGACATTCCAAAAAGAATCGCCAAGAAGATCTTCGAACTGATGGAACACTTCGCAGGCTATGGGTTTAATAAATCTCACTCTGCCGCTTATGCTATGGTCTGCTATCAGACCGCTTATTTAAAAGCAAACTATCCTACGCAGTACATGGCAGCTCAGATGACGTGTGAAAAACAAAATAACGCAAAGATTGTAGACTATATGCATGAATGCAACCGAATGGGCATTGAATTATTACCACCGTGCGTAAACGAAAGCTTTTCAGACTTTACAATAGTATCAGATAAAAAAGTAAGGTTTGGTCTTGGCGCAATAAAGAATGTTGGTGAAAAGGCAATAGAATCCATCATTACGGCAAGAAAGAGTGATGGCGAATTTTCTTCAACATTTGATTTTTGTGAACGTGTAGACCTGCGCCTGGTAAATAAGCAGGTAATGGAGAGCCTTATAAAATCAGGCTGTTTTGACTCCTTGCCGGGATACAGGGCTCAATTCTTTGAAGGAATTGATACACTGTTGCAAATTGGAGCTAAATCAAACAGAGACCGTCGAATGGGACAGATGAACCTGTTTGGTACACAGGATAACACAATAAATTCAAATTCTCATCAACAATTACCTGAGACTGAAAAATGGTCTGAGAAGCAGCTGCTTAAGGCAGAAAAGGAGGCATTGGGACTCTATGTCAGTTCTCACCCATTAAAAAGATACAAAGAGGCAATTGAACAATATTCAGATGCTTCAACCGGAGACCTACCTGAGAAACCTGACGATACCGAGGTCTTGATAGGCGGAATAATTGACAGCATCAACCGTACAACCACAAAAAGAGGCAAACCGATTGCATATTTTACAATCGAAGACCTGGAAGGAATAGCGAAGTGCGTAATATTCGAGAAAAAGCTGACATCTCTCAATAACCTCCTTCATCCCGATGAAGTAGTTTTTATTAAGGGAAACGTCAGTTTTAGAGATACCGAGCCATCTATCAGGGTTACGGAAATAATCACTCCGGAAGATATGAAAAAAATAGTAGAGAACAAATCACCCAGAAATGCTATAATAAGCCTCGAATATTCGCAAATTAACGATGAAACTCTCTCTCGACTAAAGGAGATCCTGTCAGCCAATAAAGGGTCTTCTCCTGTATTTATAAAATTTGAAATACCGGGTGAGAAAGCAGTAACGATCAAGACATCCTACAAGTTTTTTGTTTCTTTAAACGAAAATGTACTTAACGGAATAAAGAATCTTGTTGGAGAAGGCAGCCTGATCTCACAAGGCGTATGAATATTGGACTCAGGTGTTCGCAGTAAAGAAGTTTTTGTTTACAATCAGGTGGCTTCGGCATTCATCCTTCAAACGCCCCTGCCCGTCCGGCAGGCGTGGAGGACTTTAAACCACCCTACTTTTAATCACACGTTTTAAGGTAATTTTGAAATCCCGATAATATTAATTTAAGGAAGGTATTGGTAAAAATGAAAAAGGAGTTAACTTACGCTCTAATAACGCCGTATAGCTTATTAAAGAGCAGAACGGGAGGCATAATCAGCAGGCTTCTCTCTTTGTCTGACCTGGAACTTGTGGGTGCGAGAATGTACACTCCCAGCGATAAGTTCCTGGATGAATATATAAAAACTATCGAGACGCAGAAGATGAAAACCGTGTGGAAGAATGCAATGATAGATTATGTAAACAATATGCTGAGAAAGAATAATAAGCTTAGTATGGCAAACCGTGCCATGCTCCTCCTCTTTGAAGGCAAGAACGCGGTTGATGTTCTCCATAATAACGTGATTGGGTCAGCATCTGATCCTTTAAGAGGAAATACCATCAGGGGCACATATGGTGACAGTATAAGATCCAGCGACGGAAAGGTTGAATATTTTGAACCTGCAGTCCTTACTTCTGCAGACAAAGCCGCAAACATTAATCAACTAAAGTTATTTGCAAAATATTCATTAAGCGATGGAGGTATCCTGGAAAGAGCCGTGAAATTTCCTAAAAACAAAAAACCGGAAACTTCGCTCATAATCCTCAAACCTTTTGAAAAACACGATCCGCGTACCGGGAATATCATAGATATGATTTCAAGGACCGGCTTTTATATGGTCGGAGTTAAACTCCTTGACTTGAGCACTAAACAGGCAGAAGAATTCTATGGACCTGTGAAAGATTTCTTTAATAGTAGTTTCGATGATAAATTTAAACCAAAACTAGTTGAAAATTTGAGGGCGTCATTAGACCAGAAGGACTTTTCTTTTGAACTGACTGATGAAATTATGAACAAAATGGCCGATCAGATGAAAAAACCAACTGTAGAGGGTGAATTCGGCAACATACTGCAATATATGACAGGCCGCACACCTTCTGCCTTTGCTGAAACCAAGAAAACTATTGATGGAAAACAAACTATTTGTATCGCAATATTGTACCAGGGCATCAATACAATCAAGACTATCCGCGAACTTCTGGGCGCCACTGATCCAAAAAAAGCAAAATATTCCAGTATCAGACGGTTTTACGGACTGGATATTCTGAGAAACGCAGTACACGCATCTGATTCTCCTGCAAGTGTAATAAGAGAAAGAAAAATCATAGGCTTCAATAAAGAGAAGAAAACCAGTGATATTAATCAAATAATAAATCGATATATCAAGAATAGCGGATCATCACGAAAACGATAATAGCACACAGATTATGTTAGATATTCAAAAATTTGAGGTTGGGCCGTTGGAAGCTTGTTGCTACATAGTTTCTTCAAAGTATTCAGAAGCAATGATTATAGACCCTGGCGGAGATACAGACAGAATAATAGATTATCTTGAGGAAAAAAAGCTGCATCCTGTTATTCTCATTAATACCCATGGCCATGGAGACCACATTGGTGGAAACAAAGAGTTAAAGGAAAAGTTTCCGGACATTCAAATCTGTATTCATAGTGACGATGCAGAGATGTTGGAAGACCCGTTTAAGAACCTTTCTCTTCTGGGCGCCAAAAGATATTCATCCCCCCCGGCAAACCGAATCTTGAATCACGACGATAAGATTATGTTTGATAAGTATGCCTTAAGGGTCTTGCACCTCCCTGGTCATACCCGCGGTGGAATAGGGATATTTATTGATTCTGCAGGAAATGGAGACGTTCCAATATTATTCTCAGGCGATACACTTTTTGCAGGGGGCTATGGCAGGACTGATTTGCCGGGCGGCAACCATAATTGTCTTCTCCAATCGATTAAGCAATGCATTTTTAAGCTGGATGAAAATACAATTATACACCCCGGGCACGGCTTATCAACAACCGTGAAAGCCGAAAAAGAAAGATTCAACTTCCATTAAGTTTAAATACTAATTGATTTTGCTGTATTTACCGCTGTCGAATAGCTCGGAAAAACCAAAGAGGAAAAAACTTCAATGATTGACGAAAAAGAGAATATAAAGGATATCCTCATCGAAGAGGAGATGAAAGAGTCGTACCTGACCTTTGCGATGAGTGTAATCATGAGCAGGGCATTACCAGATGTGCGTGATGGTTTAAAGCCATCACAAAGAAGGATACTCGTTGCAATGAATGATCTCAGCCTGGGGCCCGCATCAAAGTTCAGGAAGTGCGCAAAGATCTGTGGAGATACAACAGGAAATTATCATCCACATGGTGAGCAGGTTGTATATCCAACACTTGTGCGTATGGCGCAGGACTTCAGTTTCAGGTACACCCTTGTAAAGGGTCAGGGCAACTTTGGATCAGTTGATGGTGATCCCCCTGCCGCAATGAGATATACAGAAGCGAGGATGACCCGTGCATCTACTGAGATGATGGATGATATTAAGCATAACACGGTTAATTTTGTCCCGAATTATGATGAAACTCGACTGGAACCGGTTGTACTTCCTTCAAAGTTTCCAAATATCTTGTGCAATGGCAGTTCAGGCATTGCTGTGGGAATGGCTACAAGCATACCACCGCATAATGTAAGTGAGGTGTGTGACGGCATAATAAAGGTTATTGATAATCCTGATGTCACCATTGATGAACTTATGACAATAATAAAAGGGCCTGATTTTCCAACAGGTGCTTTAATATGCGGCGTTAGAGGTATACACGACGGCTATAAAACCGGCAGAGGCACTATATCAGTGAGGGCAAAGGCACATATAGAAACAGCGAAAAACGGCAGAAAAAGTATAGTTGTAACTGAAATACCATATCAGCTTAATAGAGACAGAATAATAGAAAGAATAGCAGAATTGGTAAAAAGTGAAGTTTTAAAGGGCATAACAGATATTCGGAATGAAAGCGACAGAGAGGGAAGCAGGATTGTAATTGTTGTGAAGAAGAATGATGACGAAAATGTTGTCTTAAATCAACTATATAAACACACAAAACTGCAAGACTCTTTCAGCATAATTATGATAGCGATTGTAAACAATCGGCCTCAAACATTAAACCTGAAACAGTTAATTACAGCTTATATCGACCATCGAAAAGAAGTGATTCAGCGCCGGACGCAGTTCCAGTTAGACCGTGCCGAAGAAAGAGCGCATATCCTGGAGGGGTTGAAGATTGCCCTTGCAAACATTGACGAAGTTATAAAACTGATAAAAGCATCTAAAACAGTCGAAGATGCAAGGAATTCACTGATATCTAAATTTTCTTTATCTGATGTACAGGCCAATGCGATTCTTGAGATGAGACTGCAAAGGTTAACAAACCTGGAACAATCCAAGATCGAGGAAGAGTACAAAAAGGTCTGTGACAATATTAAGGAATTTAAGGCTATCCTGGCAGATGAAAATCTGGTCTTAGACATTATTCGCGAAGACCTTCATGAGACAAAAGAGAAATATGGAGATGAAAGGAAAACAGAAATTGCAGGTGATGTCAGCGACTTCGACATGGAAGATCTCATCTCCGAGGAAGATGTAACCGTTATGATCACACATGAGGGATACACAAAAAGATTACCTTTAAGTACTTATCGGAAACAAAACAGAGGTGGAAAGGGTGTTACCGGTGCCGGAATGAAGGAAGGTGATTTCGTTGAAAACCTTTTTATCGCATCAACACACGATTACATACTATTCTTTACAGATTTGGGTAAGGTGTACTGGTTGAAGGTATACGACATTCCCCACTTTGGCCGTGTGGCCAAGGGACGGGCAATAGTTAACCTGCTGAATCTGGAAAAAGACGAAAACGTTACATCTATGATCCCTGTTCGTAAATTTGACGATAGAAGTTTAGTAATGGCAACGAAGAACGGGATAATAAAGAAGACCATCCTCAGCGCCTTTGGCCGCCCTAAGAAAGGCGGCATAATCGCAATCCTCCTCGACAGCGGCGACAAGCTTATAGGAGTGAAACTGGCACAAGGAGGACAGGAAATTGTGCTTGGTACAGAGAATGGAAAGGCCATCCGATTTTCAGAGGATGACGTCCGGTGCATGGGACGTGCAACACGCGGTGTCAAAGGTATAACATTACAAGGTGATGACACCGTTAAAGGTATTGTCATAGTCGACAAAGACGCTACACTTTTAACCGTCTGCGAAAATGGATTCGGAAAGAGAACAGATTATAGTGAATATACTGTTCAGCGCAGGAGCGGCCAGGGAGTGATTAATATAAAGACAACAGATAGAAATGGTAAGGTTGTCGCCTTGATAAATGTAAGTGATGAAGACGAATTCATGATGATGACTGCAAATGGTATGATAATTCGTACCCCTGTTAAAAGCATAAGACCCATTGGCCGAAATTGTGAGGGTGTGAGGCTTATCAGACTGAAGGAAGGTGATAAATTAGTATCCGTTGCGCCTGTTGTAAGTGAAGAAAATGGAGAAACAGAAGGCGCAGAAGAAGAAACAGAAACAGAGCAAACCGACAAGGCTGAATAACGTTGCTCGGCATAGCCGCCCGGGCCGGTACCTGCCCGACTGACGTCATTCAGCTGGGTGGACTGGAGTCGAGGAATCAAAGTTGTCAAAGCCCCAATTTAAACAATTCTGGAAAAACATTCATGCGTCAAATTAATACGGAAGAAATAACAGACACTATTGAGAAGATTTGTGTAGATGCCAATTATAACCTGGGAGATGACCTCGTAGTCTCATTACAAAATGCCCTCAATAAAGAGGAATCTCCTTTGGGTAAGGAAGTAATAGCACAGATACTGGAAAATGCAGAGATTGGCAAGAACGAACAAGTCCCAGTCTGCCAAGACACAGGTTTTGCAGTAGTATTCGTTGAAATTGGCCAGGAAGTCATAATTGAAGGACAAAGCTTACAGGAAGCCATAAACGAAGGCGTCAGGCGTGGTTACAAAAATGGTTATTTGCGTAAGTCAATTGTAAAGAGTCCATTGGACAGGGTAAATACCGGTGATAATACACCGGCAGTTATTCACACAGATATTGTTCCCGGTGACAAATTAAAGATTACGTTTATAGCAAAGGGCGGTGGGTGCGAAAACATGAGCCGCACTGCAATGCTTACACCTGCACAGGGACGTAATGGTGTGATAGATTTTGTAGTAAACACTGTAAAGGACGCCGGTGCAAATCCGTGTCCGCCCATAATTGTTGGTGTTGGACTCGGTGGAACTTTTGAATACGTAACATTGTTGTCCAAGAAGGCAATCCTGAGACCTGTCGGCAGTCATAATAAAGACAGCAATACAGCTAATCTGGAAGCTGATTTACTGGAGGAAATCAACAAACTTGGGATAGGCCCGCAGGGATTTGGGGGAAAGATAACGGCATTAGCAGTACACGTAGAAACTTATCCCTGCCATATCGCCAGTCTTCCGGTTGCAGTGAATATAGAGTGCCATTCACACAGACCCAAGACAGTTATAATTTAAGGTTCTGAAACAGACAGTTAAACATTACGAGTGATGAAGGAAGAGAGACGAGGAAGGATAAACGGCGCGTTACATGTTGCGAGTTGCAAGTTTAGAAAATATTCTTAATATGAAAATTATCTTTATAACCCGTAACTTACAATAAATATCTATTTATGACAGAATACATTAATCTGAAAACACCGCTAAGTGATTCTGATGTCGAAAAGCTTGAGACTGGCGACAAGGTCAGGATTAGCGGGATATTATACACTGCAAGAGATGCCGCCCATAAACGACTCGTAGAAATGATTGAGTCAGGCAAGGACCTGCCTATCGACTTGAAAGGGCAATTGCTTTATTACGTAGGTCCTGCGCCTGCCAGACCCGGACAGGAGACTGGCTCTGCAGGCCCGACAACAAGCTACAGGATGGACACATATACTCCAACTTTTATTAAGATGGGGCTTAAGGGCACAATCGGGAAGGGAGGCAGATCTGAAGAAGTAATAGAAGCAATGAAAGAATACAAGGCTGTCTACCTTGCAGCAGTCGGTGGCGCAGCAGCACTGATAGCAAAGAGGATAAAGAAAGTCAGGATTATTGCCTTTGAAGATCTTGGGCCTGAAGCTATTCGCGAGCTGGAGGTAGAAAACTTTCCGGCAATAGTCGTAAACGATACAAAAGGCAATGATTTATACAAAACAGGGTCAGATAAATACAAGATACCGTCATAAACCTTCATCTCTCATTGCATGAAGTAAACTCTCTGCACAGGCAAAGCCCTCTAAATAATTTTCTTTTGCCTTCTCCGGAAAAGACATATTTCTATCTTCTCTTACCGCTATATTCCACTGTTTAACCTGTTAAAAGACTAAAGTTTTATTATAATATGAAAACTATTTTTCGCACATCTAAAATGTAGCTATTTCAACAAATAATTAGAAATGACTATTAAGCTGATTCCAAATTACACATTTCGAACAATGCTACTATGGGTTTGTTTATATACTCTTACACTATGGCTTAATCATGTTTCATTGGCCGTTGAAGATACAAACAAGGAAGAAGGATACAATGTTATCAATGAACTCGTTGTTAACAACAAGAACCAATACAAAACCGTAATATACGAGAACGAAGAAGAAGGAATATTAGAAATGAGGAAACTCATAGAAACTTCACAAATAGAGGAATCCTGGGCATACTTACCCCGCCAGGAGAAATGGATCGAAATAGGTTACAACGAAGAACCAGAAAAAAAGATAGATGAAAACTATATAACTAAAGCAAAGCTTGATATACAGTTCCTGGACGGGTTGATGAATGACAATGACAATATGATCTTATTCCATTTCCATACGTCTTACTGCCTTTCATTAGAAGATAAAATCAAGAAACGAGAGAAAGATGGCTCTCCCATGAATGACAGTGAAATTGAGAAAGAAAGAATAAGATTATTAATCAAAAGCGCTTACCCCTCAAGGTCAGATCTGATGAATATGATAGGAAACTCAACTGAATTCTTCGAGAGAAACTCTGAGGGGAATATTACATTTAAAGTATGTTCACATTATGGAATTACGGAGTACCGCCTGACTGATGAGGGGATGGAATACCTGTACGCTGACGATTCCCTCAAACAGATTTTAAGGATAACAGGCATAAGTTCATCAGCAAATATTAACGCAAACGTCAAAGGAGAAATCCTGGAAATGAATCCCAGGGAAACAAGAGATCCATTAAAGAGAATCAAGATGAGTCCCAAACGAAAAAGGAGTTCGTTCTCCAGATATAAAATAATTGATCCATTATCCAGGATTGAGAGAGCTCTTGAAACAATGAATGACGAGCATATAAAGGTAACTTTTACGCCGTATTAGCCATATACTGTCCGGATCATTTCCGGCCGGATACCGGAGTCCCAAAAAGAACATTTGAAATCCGGCAGCTTTGTGTTTTAATGTCAATATGTTTAAAAAGTAATTTACTATGTTATTTCATAAGGAATTCTCGAATAGATGACAGATACTTTCTCTCCAAAAAACACAAATACTATCCTATATTGTAAGAAATGGCAGGAAACCGTTGATTTCTACAAAGGTTGTTTGGGACTGCCAATTACCCATAACTCAGACTGGTTTATAGAATTTAAGTTAACGGAAACTGCCCACATAAGTATTGCTGATGAAAGCCGGGCGTCCATTAAGAGTTGTGGGGGTGCAGGTATGACATTGGCGCTGCAGGTTGAAAGCGCAGCAGAAACCTGGCAACACCTGCGCAGCAGTGGTCTTACAATCGAACCGGTTCGGGAACATCCCTGGGGAGCTTACGTTTTTTACTTCTCTGATCCTGAGGGACATCGGATTGAGGTCTGGTCGCCAAAATAGGAACTAATTGAGAATCAAATCCTCTAACGGATTTTTCCCTGATTTTATTAACCCTACCACTTTTCTAACCCGCAATATCCTTTCAGGACTTGCCGGATGACTGCGGAGGAAACTCTTTGACCGGCTCTTGGGAATTTCCAGCGCAAAGCGCTTCCAGAGAGTTGCCCCCTTTTCAATATCATAACCCGCATTATGTGCGTAGATGAGTCCAATATAGTCCGCCTCTCTCTCGTTTTTCCTGCTGTATGGTGCGTACAATGCCTGGGTTGTCCACGGCGCTAAAGGACCCGTAAGGCCGCCCAAAGTCCCGCACAGTGCAGCCACACTGATATTCTTGGGCAGATGCTTTGAGGTAAGATGGGCCAGCTCATGCCCCATTATAATGGCAAGCTCATCATCATCCTCTACAAAGTGTACCATCCCGGACGTAAATTCAATTCCCGTAAATTTTGCATATGCGTTAATCTTACTGGTTTGCTTAAGGCGAATTCGCACGTATGGCATTTCTTTCGGTATTACATTAAAGGAGATTCTTGCACCGGCCCTTTCTACAATAACCGTGGAGGATCTGCCGGCCTTAAACTTAACATGGCCGCTATCCTTTATCTTTTTCCCATCCACCTCTTTTATGATATCGCCCTGCCTGATGCCAGCCAGGTCAGCTATATAACCTTCCATTATTCCAATGACAACACATCCCTCCTCTGTTGGAAGCTTATAAAACCCGGCAATATCTTCTGTGTTATCTTCGACTAATGCACCTATCACTGCACGTTTCTTAAACACTCCCTCCGGCATGATGCTCAGAACATTAAATCCACTCTTCCACACCATGACTGAATCATTTATATATATTTCTGTAGCCAGCAATTCAATCTCTTCTTCAAGTTTCCTTAATTCATCTTTAGAAAGCGGTGGGCCGGTTTTGGTGCTTGCACAGCCATTTACCAATAAAAATGCTGCCAGGATAATAGATAGTATAATTTTGTTCTTTTGTTTATACATATGAATAATCAATCAGCTTTAGTCGAAACAAACACCTTGCCTGCTGACAATGAAGAATGGATTTAATAGATCCTCTTTGTTATATCTCAGAGGTTCTCTGGTCTGTATATCCATTACACTGCCTTCAGCCTGCTCGACAATTGCCTGTCCGGCTGCGGTGTCCCACTCCATTGTGGGACCAAATCTCGGATACACGTCAGCTTCTCCTTCAGCTACAAGACAGAGCTTTAGCGAACTACCGGAAGAAATAAATTCAACTTCTCCATACTTTTCATTTAATAGTTTTACAAATTCTGAAAACTCCTCGGAAGTATGAGAACGGCTGCCAATAACGGTAAACGAACTCTTGTTGTTATTGGTCAGGGGCAGTCTCTGTGATTTATCTAACAACTCTTTTATTGATAAGTTATCGACCGAGTTATCGAACAGACTTTCGCTGTTTTCCAATTTATATGTACCAAAATCTATAGCAGCAAAGTAGAAGACATCCTTCACCGGTATATAAATAATGCCAAGAACCGGCTTGTGATTCCGGATGAGTGCGATATTAACAGTAAACTCTCCGTTTCGCTTGACAAACTCCTTTGTTCCGTCAAGAGGGTCAACAAGCCAGAAATATTCCCACTCTTTTCTTTCATCAAATGGAATACCTCTCCCCTCTTCACTTAAAACGGGCACTGTACCGTTATTTACCGTTATGGTCTGTTCTAAAACATCCATAATGATTTCGTGTGACCTTTTGTCTGCCAGAGTCAGCGGAGATTTATCATCTTTATGCTCAACCGCAAAGTCTGAACCATATACATCAAGGATTGCTTCTCCTGCTCGTTTTGCAGCAAGCAGAGCAGTAAGAATAAGTTCTTCGTATTGAACTCCCATTATTCGATTATCATAAAAAACGATTTATTTTCAACAAAATAATAATCATGCTCTATTTACTTGTTGGCAACGAATTGTTATGATTAGTATTCATTAACTGTAAAGGAAAGTTATAGTACTCAGTCAAATAAAGATGAAAAATGAACTACGAAGTGTGTGCCCACACGATTGCCCTGATACTTGCGGAATAATTCCGTACGTAAAAGACGGTAAACTGGTTAAGGTCAAGGGAGACCCGGCGGCTGCAACAGCAACCAGACAACGCCGGACAGATTGGCAGATATGGGCGGAGGATCCACTTACAATACTAATTTAGTACAAATAGAAAGGGTGAATGATGATAAAATTTGAGAAGTTTTCACCACCGACTGAAGGTGAGGCCATAACGGTTGAAAATGGAAAACTTATAGTACCTGATAATCCCGTCATACCGTTTATCATTGGAGACGGAATTGGCCCTGACATAACGAATACGACCAGGATGGTTGTTGATGCAGCAGTGGAAAAAGCATATTCAGGAAAGAAAAAGATTGCATGGTATGAAGTTTACGCCGGTGAACTGGCTGACGAAAAGTTTGGTGAGCTTATTCCGGAAGACACGGTAGAGGCAATCAAGCATTATCATGTCGCCCTGAAGGGGCCACTGACTACACCTGTCGGCAAGGGACACAGATCACTTAACGTAACGCTGAGAATTGTTCTGGACCTTTATGCTTGTGTAAGGCCCATCCGCTATTTCCAGGGCACTCCGAGTCCTGTCAGGCATCCGGAGAAAGTGGATATGGTAATATTTCGGGAGAACACCGAAGATGTGTATTCCGGAATTGAGTGGCAGCAGGGAAGCAAAGAGGCAAAACAGGTTATCGATTTTCTCAATTCAAGCATGGATACCAAAATAAGTGATGACTCAGGGATTGGAATCAAGAACATCTCGATCGCAGGGACCAAAAGGCTGGTAAGGATGGCTCTGGATTATGCAATAACACATAACAGAGAAAGTGTAACATTCGTCCATAAAGGCAACATAATGAAGTTTACCGAGGGAGCTTTCAGGAACTGGGGATACGAAGTTGCCAGAGAAGAGTATGGAGACTATACAATAACCGAAGACGAGCTATACAAAAAATATTCCGGGACTCAACCGGATGGTAAGATTGTTGTAAAAGACAGGATAGCGGATGCCATGCTGCAATTGGTCCTGACAAGGCCGGAAGAATATGACATACTTGCTATGCCAAATCTGAATGGAGACTATTTTTCTGATGCTATTGTGGCTCAGGTAGGAGGTTTGGGGCTTGCACCTTCTTCAAACATGGCGAAGGATAGATTTGTCTTCGAGGCATCCCATGGCACTGCACCAAAATATGCAGGTCAGAACAAGGTGAACCCCGGTTCCCTGATTCTGGCCGCGGCAATGATGCTGGACACAATCGGATTCAAAGAAGCTGATGCCCTTATCACAAAAGGAGTAGCCGGTGCCATAGAGAAGAAAACCGTTACCTATGATCTTGAAAGGCTTATGGAAGGAGCCACTACGGTGTCTACCTCAGAGTTCGGTGAAAAGATTATTGAGAATATGTAGATAAGTCGTTTTTAAGAAACTTAAAAGAATGGGGATTTAAAATGGATATATATAAATACGCAATGCAGATGGAAGTGGATGGCAGGGATTTTTACCTTGATATGATGAAGAAAACAAATAATAAAGGGCTTAAGAATATACTGACCATGATGGCAGACTCTGAAGCTAAACATTACAATGTAATTCTGGATATGCAGAAAAATGATAAAACAGAATTCTCGGTGGACACCGAGGTATTAACAAATGTAAAAAATATCTTTATGAAAATGAAAGAAGAGAAGGATATTGATGTTGATGTCTCACAGGCAGAATTTTATAAGAAGGCACTGAAAACTGAGGCAGATGCCCGGAAGTTTTATCTTGAAAGAGCCGATGAAGAGGAAGATTCACATAGAAAGGAAATATTCCTAAATCTGGCAGAGGAAGAAAGAAAACATTGTGTCCTGCTTGAGAATATGATCGGTTTTGTGTCACAACCTGCTGACTGGCTTGAAAATCCTGAGTGGTATCATTTAGATGAATAAAATTGAAATATGCTTGAGATTAAACACCATATTCCGGATATTGATTCCTATATCAGGCTGCGGAAGAACACCGGACTGAGTCCCCGCTCCCGTAAAGCTGTTGAACTGGGGCTTCCCAATAGTCTTTTTGCAGTAACCGTATATGATGATGAAAAAGTAGTTGGCATGGGGCGTGTTATAGGTGATGGCGGCTGCAATTATGAAGTAGTGGATGTTGCGATTGAACCGGAATATCAGGGAAAAGGGCTTGGACGCTCTGTAATGGAAGCAATCATGACATATCTGGAGGAGGACGCCCCTGAAGGTTCTTACATTTCATTGATTGCGGATGTTCCTGCTTTGTATGAAAAGTTTGGCTTTAAACTATGTTCTCCAAACAGCGAGGGTATGTATATCAGGAAGTAAACCCCCTCTTCATCTATCAGTTATGAATAATTCAATTCAGATAATACCTTTTACAAATTTAGTATTGGCCTTCATCCCGGCTATAGTGGTTGTTGTAATTGTCTGGAGATGGGGCATTGGCTACAAAAGGTCAATTTACGCCCTTTCCCGGATGCTTATCCAGCTTCTGTTGATAGGATATTTCCTGGTATTTATTTTTAAAACTGACAGTTCCCTGATCGTTATTGGTGTTCTGGCTGTTATGCTGTTTACCGCAAGCTGGATTGCTTTGCATACAAGAAGAATCCCTCGAAGGGTATTATATCTGAAATCATTTTGTTCTATCTCAGTGGGCGGAGGCATAATCTTATTATTGATAACACAGGGTGTCCTCAATCTGCACCCGTGGTATCTGCCAAGTTATGTCATCCCTCTTGCAGGGATAATTTTCGCTAATGCGATGAATAGTGTCAGCCTTGCAGTAGAAAGGCTGGAGGCAGAGACTGACAGGAATGTTCCATACGAACAGGCACGTATTATCGCACTTCGCGCTTCCCTTATCCCTGTTATCAATACCATGCTTGCAGTAGGATTGGTTGCCCTGCCCGGAATGATGACAGGACAAATCCTGTCCGGAATATCTCCGTTCATAGCCGTAAGATACCAGATCATGGTGATGTGTATGATATTTGGTTCATCGGGTATCTCAGCAGCCTTCTTTCTGGCATTGGTCAGGTCGAACTTTACAACAAAAGAGAAAACTGATAAGCACTAAAAAAACAAATTCACCGCTGAGACGCTGAGAACACAAAGAAAAACATATAATTTAGCCACGCCGGCCTGTTAGGCGGGGATTTACACGGATCAAGCACAGATGTTAGAATGAAAGACTAGAAGCATGATGCAAGAAAATGATTTAGAGTATATCGCCGAAACTATTCTTTCAAAAATTAACGTAAATACTTCTAATAGATTTATTGTTGGTATCGCAGGTGGTCCCGGGTCAGGAAAATCCACTTTTGCAGTTAAACTCAAAGAATTAATTAATTCTAAAGCGAAGAGTGATCTGGCGCAGATATTTCCTATGGATGGTTTTCACAGGAAAAATTCTGAACTTGAAAGTTCCGGCCTTCTCTCTATAAAGGGCGCTCCGGAAACATTTGATGTAGAAGGTTATCTTCTAATACTTAAAAGAATAAAACTGGGTGAAAACCTGAAGGCTCCAATATATTCCCGCGATGCCCATGATGTTATTGATAATGCCCTGCCTATCGAACCACATCATAAGATAATAATCACAGAAGGAAATTACCTGTTTTATGATATGGAAGGATGGTGTGAGATTAAGAATATTATTGATCTAAAGATATACATCAATGCAGTAAAGGGAGTTTGTGAAAAAAGGTTGCTGGAGAGGCATATGCGTGGAGGAAAGACAGAGGCTGAGGCTTTGGAGAAGATCAAGGAAGTTGACATGAAAAACCTTGATTTGATTGCACAAACAATGAAATATGCTGATAAGGTAATAAAGTAAAGAGGACACTAATTTCACTAATTGGCACTAAGATTAAAGGCAAAAGGCGGGTTTCTTGTTTGTTTCTTAACTTTAGTCACTTTAAACTTTAGCTCACTTTAGGCACTTATTTTAAATTGGAGGGCCTGCCTGTCCGCCAGTCTGTTAGGCGGGACCCTATATTCTTGTTTAGGATACCACCATGAAACCGACAGTAAGATTAGCCACAGCCCGGACTCCGGACGGGGGAGAGATGGAGCTTTACCGGCATGATCGTGATTTCTCGATCAAGATCAACGGTCTGGATTTGATGAATAGTCGCCAGCATGAGTCGGAACTGGAACTCGCGCGGTTGGGTTGTGCGCATCTGACTCGCAGCAAGGCACCAGGCATACTCATCGGCGGCCTGGGTTTGGGCTATACCCTACGCCAGGTTCTCGATATGCTCAGCCCCCATTCCAAAGTAGTGGTAAGTGAACTGATGAGTGCTGTAGTCGAATGGAATCGCAAGTTTCTCGGAGAGATCAACGGCCGGTTACTGGAGGACAAACGAGTTGAGATCAAGATGGGAGATCTAGTGACGCATATCTCACGTTCCAATAACAGATTCGATGCGATCCTGCTGGATATCGATAATGGTCCCAGCGCGATGGCCGATTCAGGGAACCGCCGTCTGTACGGTTACGAAGGAATTCAGGCCTGTCGACACGCGCTGCGCGAACGGGGGAGCCTGGCTGTGTGGGCAACTGAGCCTAGTAAAGAATACGAGCGGCTCTTGATGAGCTGCGGCTTTCATGTACGTCGTTACCGGGTCCCCGCCTACAGTGGGAGTAAGGGAAGTAAGTCGCAGTCACGTTTTGTATGGGTCGCTTCTAAGGATGAGGCTATCCTGCCTCCCGGCGGAGGTGAGCCGCGCCTGCCGCTCCAAAACGAGTCTAAGGGAAGCCGCCGACGGCCACGAGAGAGGAACTAGTCGTGAATATGCAGAAAAGTATTCATAGTAATACTTTTTAATGAATGTGCAATCCGGTATCAGTAATTAGCCTGTAAGTGATTACCCGTATAATAAGCAGAGATATTATTATGAAAAGAATAGGTATAGGACGAACTGCCGAGGTATTTGATTATAAAGATAATAAAGTATTAAAATTATTTTATTCTACGGTCAATGAGGAGGACATAGAATACGAATATCTTATAACTAAAAATATTTCTGATATGACCAATATTGTACCAAAAGTATACGATGTTATTAATGTTAAAGACAGAATGGGAATAGTATACGAAAAACTAAATGGAGAAATGCTATCTGATCATCTTGCAAGAAATCTTAAGAATGCACGCAAGATTGTACATAAATTCGCTCAAACCCAGAAGAGACTAAACAATATCAGTATTGAAACTTTCCCCAACCATACAAACAAATTAAAACAAAAGATCATGAGTTCAAGTTTATTATGTGATCCTGAAAAAGAGGTAATTCTGAAATACTTGAAGATAATAAATAGAGACGAAATATGTCATGGTGATTATCATCCTGAAAATGTATTTGTAGATCAAGACCGTAATTTCAGAGTAATTGATTGGGCAAATGCGTTTGTAAGTAATAAATACATAGATATAGCAAAGACCTATTATTTAATTAAATCAGGAAAAACACTAAACAGAAAATCAATAGCGGGAGAATTGATAGAATGGTTGGGCAGACAATTTATTACAAAGTTATACTGGGAAGAGGTAAAAACAGGAGAAAATAGAGAAAAATATTTTTTACCATGTCTTTTTATTGTTATTTTAATAAGATATGATGA
>Ga0208521_1000297_pt1 | contig 33356 bp, 14 predicted proteins | sample ETNtaG_24_FD_185754 | JGI IMG/M metagenome (GOLD analysis project Ga0208521, IMG submission 185754) | Marine microbial and viral communities from oxygen minimum zone, Eastern Pacific Ocean - ETNP201306SV47 (SPAdes) (version 2) | ecosystem: Environmental > Aquatic > Marine > Oceanic ... | reverse complement strand
AGGTCAACCATGAAACATAAAATAACAACTCTATTCATACTAACTTTTATAATGTTTATAGCATTTAATTGTGGAACATCTGGTAGTGCACGAGGTGATTACAGCGAATGTGAACCAGATTGGGTCAATGAACGACCTGAAAGTGGTACAGATGATTATTACGGTGTGGGTGTTGGAGAAAGTAAAAGCAGGAGAGGTGTTAAAAATCTTGCAATTGCAGAAGCAGGTCGAGAAGTAAATACCCAACTAAAAAATAATATCATAGCTGAATTGGAGACCAATCTTAAGGATGTTTTAGTAGATGTTGACGGTGGGGACATTAGAGATTTTCAGGAGAGATTGATTGATAATCTCGTAGCATTTACAGATCAACCTTGTAATGATTGTGTTGTATTTAAGTTCGCTGATTGTGAGGAGAATAATATTTGGACTGCTTACGCACTTGTGAAGTTTGATGTAAAAAAATGGAGAAAATTAAAGTTTAGGGAAATAGCAGAAGAAGAGTTTGAAAAGTCAAGTGCTGCACTTCAAGCACAAAGTGATAAATTTAGAAAAATATTTAGTATTGGGTAACAGCACAAATAAAGTTTGATTAATAATTAAATAAATAATAATTATGACTAAAAATAAATGGCTATTTGTAGTGGTTGCAATCACAGCAAATAGCCATTTATTATTTTCCCAATGTGATAAGAGTATTTTTTATACTGAAGAAATGGATGAAAGGAGTTTTAAAGATTGGGAAAAATTAAAACAAAACGTAACACAGCAATTTTATCGCGGCCAGGGACGTTCAGACGAAATTGCCGAAGCAGACCTTTCAAGAAATATTAAAGTTAAAATTAAAAGCAAACTCATTACTAAGTATAAAGAGGAAAAATTGGAAATAATTGAAAATTCTCTTAGTGATTATCTCGAATCTGAAACGGAGTCTATATTATTAAATACAAAAAAAATTATAGTTAAACATAATGAAGATAGCAGTCCTACAATTCATCTATTTAAATGCAAAAAAGAATATATTGAAGAACAAAGAATTCATAATATTCTTCTAAAAGAACAGGCAAAAAAACCTTTCATTGATTATAAAAATAAGTATGATAAAAGTGATTATACTCATGCTTTTTACCCATTATGTAAAGCATTTTTATTTGCTAGTAGTGTAATAGACACTTTTGATTTAAGTGTGCAGATTGAAGATAAGTTAATAGAATTTCTAGATAATATTATTATTGAAACAGATAGGCCGATAATTGACGATATAATTCCAGGAGTTCGATCAGATAATAGACCAACCATTACTGCTTATTTTTTAAATAAAAATAATGTATTAAAACATTTTATTTTGAATGCACAATTTATAAAAGGATCCAATGATTGGGGAAATAATAAAAGGGTAGTTGATTTAGGTTCATCTGGAAAAAGGCAATTAAATATAGGAATCATTCGATCACAGACAGCAGTGCAAGAAATTATTATTTATCCGAATTTAACAAGATTATTTTCAGACCAGTTTATAGTAAAAAATGTAAATCAAAATGCCAGAGAAAGATTGGATAATCTAATAAAGCAAAAATTCATGACAGATCCACAAATTAAAATTGAAATACGTGAAAAGTTTCAAATTGAATTAATGAATATAAATTGTGAGGAATGTACAGCTACAGAAAAATCAATTATTAACCAAAAAACTGTTAATGCAATTAATAATTCAAAAATTTTTGAAAAATCAGATAAACCTGATTACGATTTATCTTTAAAAATTATTAAGAATGATCGTTCTTCTTATCTAATATCTGCCAATTTAAATTTGAGAAACGGTGAAAGTATTGCTAGTTACGAGGAGGAAAAGAAATACATTCAATTAAAATCATTTGACTTTGAAAAGTTATTTAAAAATTTAAAAATGAACTCTTTCACATCAAATGTAACTGCAAGAATAATAAATAATAATAATGAGATAGAATTAATTCAAAATGGTGAAAAGATAGAAGTATTAGATCATTCAAAAACCGAGTTTCTTATTGAAAATGGTTTAGTGAATCTATTATTTAAATATAATGACATGATTTATAAGGATACGACGATATATATTTCTGGTGATGTAGATTTATCTGATTGGTTTATTGATAACAATAAAATTGTGGGATATAAAACAGAAAATATTAAATACTATTATGATATTGCCAATCCAAGTAATAGGAATGATCTTAAAATATTTTGGAATAATCATAAGCCTGAAGTGTATTCAAATCTTAATAATGGTTTTAAAACATTAAATATATTAGAGGGGCAATCAGACAAGGAACATATATTGAAGTTTAAAAAAGATGGTTGGCATTCCTATAAAAATATAATCAAACCCAATTTGCTTAACCCGTCCAATTCAATAACTGTCAATATGAAAAAAGTGGATTTCAATACTTTAAATAGTCTCAAATTTTATACAGTGCCTGGTTCTGCACAATACCAGCTATATAAGACAAAAACATGGAGAAAATGGCAAGCGGGTGCTTATTTACTGTTTGTTGCATATTTCGCATGGGATGGATATAAAAGTTTTCAAACGTATTCTTCATCTTTAAAAGATTATAATAATTACAAACGTAAATATGAATCACTCGATAATCAGGAAGATGATGAATTATTTAATTACTATTATAATAATGCTATTTCATCGCACAGTGATATGACTAGTTCATTTAATGATTTCCAGATTAATGTGGGCGGACTAGCATTTATCTATTCAATTAACTTGGTTGAAGTAATCCAGGGCTGGAGAAAATTTCGAAATTAAATAATGAAAGTTCATTTATTACTAGTACTTTTAATCATTCTATCCTGTATAGAACCCCCTGATTTCGATGCTATAAATACACAAGATCCTAATAGCGGATATTATTTAGCACCTCCAAGTGATATCACAATTGCATCATACGATGATCATGCCTTAGTTATATTGTTTAAACAAACTTATGATGTTGATTCAATTAGAATAGGCCGCTATTCAAGTGAGGACTCTACACAATTCATTGTGAATATTGATGATAGTTCTTTTTATGTTATTGATTCATCAGAAATTGAGTTAGATAAAACATATAATTATTCTTTAAACTTTAAAAATGAATTTGGAGCATCAATCAATAGTGTAAGTTCTGACTATTATCATCAATTTCTTGGTGTTGATTCATTTAATATTCAACAATTAAATGAAAGAGAAGTTCAGCTAAACTGGAGATATTGTTTTGAAGATCATTTTACCAAGGAAATAGATCATATAAACTGGCAAATCAATAAAAAGATTTACAATGCCTCAGGATCTATAGATTCTGTAATTATTGATACCCTTATGTCACGAGAAACAGATTGTCAATATCAAATTATTGATGAAGTGCAGCTAGGAGATAGTATATTGTACTCAATTAAAATAAAAAGCCCTTATAATTTATCTCAAGAAGTGTTTTCCTCATCTTTAATAATTGATTTCCCAAGTCTAGAGAGTTTGCAGTGGATTCCAATTAATTCTAAAACAATAAAAATAAACTGGAATTTAGAAAATATTAATGCAGAGTATATCCAAACTGTATCATTATCAAACAATTTGAGTGATGGTAATTCAATCTATGAGCTTAATAATGAATTATCTGGTGCTTATATCGATGATCTTTCTCAATATACTAATGTTGTTGCCGGCCAAAGTATACTTTATAATATTACCTGGTGCGGCGTAGGGAATGCTTGCTCTGATACCAGTTTTGTAGCAGCAACATTACCATTTTACCATATGGAATATGTTCCCAGATTATATCAAGTAGAATTTGGGACAGATGATGATATGATCATTCTGGACTCTACAAAAGCTTTTTATATTGATTTATACGAAGTATCTAATGATTTATATAATGATCCTGCCTCCAATCCAGAATATTTATGGTCATCATACCCAAAAGATTCAGTTAATTTTTATGACGCAAGAGTATTTTGTAATAATCGAACTGAATTAATGAATAATCAGTTCGGTGATGGATCCTTATTGGATGAAAGTTATTCTGATCCTTATACCAATTTTAATTATAATCAATCAAGCTCTGGGTTCCATCTAGCAAATGAAGTTGAATGGGAGGTAGCAGCAAGTATACACTATGATTTAATGGATGGTAATGTATTGAATAAATATATTTACCCTATGCCTGTCGGAACTGGTGAATTAAACTGTGTATATGCAAATTATCTTGGCTGTTATAATGGTACAACACCTGTAGGGTATTTTGATGGCAAAAATTATTCAAATCAAGATGCACCATCTCCCATTGGTTTATACGATGTATGTGGCAATATTCAGGAATGGGTAGAGAAACATTTTTCACACACTGACTCTAGAGAAATTTTAAGAGGAGGGGGATTTCTTACTGAATCAATTAATTGTAAAACAACCTCATATATTTATGAAAATGCAAATACTCTTCACAAGACTATTGGTTTTAGAACCGCAATTTCAGCTAATCCTTTTTTAGAAAAATGGTATGAATGGATTGAAAGTGAATAAATTTCTTATAATATTTTTTCTTACTTTATTGATACCTGTAACAATATTCCCTAAAGATTATAATATTAAATTCCACTTTTATGAGGAGGATGAAAAAACCCCAGCAAATTTTGATAAAATAGAAATAAAAATAATATCAAATAAAGTTCATGATGAAAAGCTAGAATTAAAGAAAGGAACATGGTATGATTTTAAAAAGAAAAATCCGTTAAAAATTAAACATGATTTTTCAAATTATGGTAAAAACTTCAAACTTGAAATAAAATATGCTGGCAAGAATAGAAAATGGGAGACGGTAGAAATTATATTAACAAAGGACTGGTTTAATTCAGGTTTTATTAATTCAGATCGTGCTATAAAAAAAGATTGGGATAGAGATGAATTTTATTGGAAGAATGAATATATAAAACTTGAAAATAGTATATACAGTGATAAAAATGCTTACATATTTAATATATTTTTTAAAAATAAACTTACAAAACTTAAAGGAATCATAGTTGATGCAAAGAATGAAAGTGAAAAGATTCTTAATGCTAATATAAAATTAGATTGGAAGATTAATAAAAAATTAATGGGTAATAATTATGATAGAAAGAAAAATAGTGCTACGTCCAGAATGGATGGGTCTTTTATATTTTCTTTAAATTATACAGTTATTCCAGATTCATTAGGATTTACTCCATATATATTGATAACCCGAGATGGTTTTGTGCCTAAAAAGCATACGTTTCAGTTTAATAATTTGGGTGAAATAACAGATTTAGGTAAAATATATTTATATGAAAGGGATTTGACTAGTATGAGAGATTGTAAAAGAATCTCAAAAATGCTTGAATGGAATGATCAATGCATGGATTGTTCTTGTACAGATCCTTTTCTAAAATGGTATCCTGAAAAAGCTGTTTGTGCAGAGGCCGAGTGCCTTGAAGATGAAGTAAAACAATGGACACGTAATTCATTAGGTGTATGGGAACTGGAATGTGTTCCACAATTTGGGTTAATTACATCATCCAGTGATATTATTTATAGTGAAAAAAGTACATGCGATGAGAAAATAAAGGAGTTAAAGGATTTTATTTCTGGTTGCGATTTTGGAGAAACAAAAAAGTTAGTAAAATATATTACAGAAAATTGTTATCGTGAATGTCTAGATATTCCCACTGCTTCTTTAATTGCGAAAACATTATACATGAGTATTGTTAAACCTGAATTTGGTACGTCAGATAATCATATCAAGCAAATGGTTGAAAATAATATGACAGAAATAACAGATCTGCATAAAGCAATTGCATGGTTTCAGCATCTTGGTTCATTAGATTGGAATAGGGTTAATATAGATAATCCTGTAAGTCTTCGAGCGGAAATACGATATCAACAGGCTGTAATAAATATTAGAATAGCAGAAATATTAATTAAAGAAAAATTAATAAATGATAAAGATAAAATAGATTTTAGCCTTTGCAGATTTAAATCGAATAAAGATCTACACAACGGAGGAATATTCAAACGTGATAATAAATTAAATATAAACAGTTGGAGAAACATTGCTCTTAATTACATTGAAAAATATGATAGCATTAAACATGATGCTGCCAGTCATGAATTCTATTTATACAGGTCATTAAATGTAGATAAGGAATTTTTAAACGCAGTTAGATTAGAATGAATGATCACAAATTATATTTTTATCTTTTGTTTATATTTGTAGCGTGTGAAATAAAAAAACCATCAGATAAAACGGAAAATACCATATTGCCTATAATTCAAGATACAATTATTCAGGATATAAGAAATGCAAATACTCCAAATATAGATTTTACACAAAAAATGGAAGCATTCCCCTGCTTCGAAGATGAAACAATAATTAAAAAACACACTTTTTATTTTGATTTTGACTCTATATATGCTAAAGATGATTTAAACTCATTCCAAAAACTCATTGAGTCAACTTACTTAAATTATTGCTATCTGCAATTTATGGAATATATAACATTGTTTAATCACGCATTCAATCTAAAAGCTGGAAACAACCCTAAATTATATTTTTTATACGCATTGGAATTGATCGATCAGAATAATATTATTGAAGCAAAAAAATACCTTGAGAAATTTTTAAATATCCAGGAATTATATTCTATTGAAAAGGATTTATTTTTTAGACATAAATGTGATCAGTATGACGTAAACTGGCTTGAATCTCCCCAAACAACTTTATCTTATAAATATGCTCAATATATATATGATCTATTAGAAGATATAATAATTCAAAACGATTTGTCTTTGCTCAACCTTGATAATATTCGTTTAGAAATTCAATCATTGGATCCAACCCCAGAGGTTATCGATCTTTCAGAAAATATTGAATTCATCTTTACCAATTTATTAAGTACCGATAAATATGAATTCAAAAAGATTTTTTATCCCAACAAGTCTAATTTTTTAACTTCCTCGTTAAATGCATTTGAAGATGAAAAAGACATTTATTTTTTAACTTCTCATTTGGATTTGTTAGTTTATGCAAAATTGTTTAGAGCAAAATTTATTTATGATCAATTTACCTGGGATAAATCGTTTATTGATGCATTGTATCCCAGGCATTTGAAATCTTTATTATTATTATATGATCTTGAAAGGAAGCTATTTAAAAAAGAAAATTTTGATCTATTATATAAAATTGAAACAGTTGTGAAACAAAATATAGTTAACCCATATCCAAATGAAAATCAGGTTTTGTCGCTGGTGAATATTTATAGAGATATTGCTAGTACCAAACCAAGATTACCTCAATCAATAAAATATATATCGTTGGTTCAAGCAATTAATGATCGTCAATTGGAGAACATTTTGGAAATTTTAGTTACACTTGAGAAAAGTTATAATAATGAAAAATTAAATTCTCTGGATTCTGCTATGGCATTTGTTTATCAAATGGAATTAATAGATGCTGATTTATTAAAAATGATTCCAGTCGTTGCAGATTATGAACAAATTACAATAAGTGTATTACCGCAATACGCTGATACAATTAATATTTTTATAGAATATATGTTATCTTCGAATGCTTTTAGTTTCATTATGAACGAAGATTATTCTCCCCGACAAGAGTTCTATTACAAAAAAGTTTCTAAAAAGAATATTGGATATGGATTTTATTCGTTGAATATCATTAATGAATTACGAGAAATGAAACAAAAATTTAATCCAAATCACCCTTTAAATATTGGGAGCAATCCATTTTATCAAATTTTCAATACATATAAATCAATTGTTGAAGGTAAGGATAGGTACATTGGTGAGTAAAAATTATTCAAAAGTGAGCGTTAATAGATTTGGGTCTGATATCCATTTACATATCAATTTAAAAAATAAAGAAACTTGGAAAGCTATTAAAATGATTAGAAAAGTAATATTTACAATATTTGTTTCAATAATAATTTTTGGTCAAAATATTTCTGACAACCGGATAAGGTATTCTGAAATTCATTTGCCGAGAGAGCATAATCCAAATGCAAATGGAAATAAATGTACTAGGGAAGATTACCGGTTATATTCTCTATACCACGAGAAAATTTTTGAAAATTTAGGTGGTCGCTACGTACCTAATTTTACCTATAGACAAAAAACGAAAGGAGGTTTAATGAAATGGATTTACATGACGAATAAAGATGATTTGCCATCAAATATTAAATCAGAATTCGTTATGCTCTTTCCTAAAAATAAACAACAAAAATTTAAATTTCACAATGGAAGAGTTGTAACCGCCAATGATATTATATATTCCATAAAATATGCTATTGAAAAAAAGATAATAGATAATAGTATTTTTAAACCTGAAAATGTTTTTCTTGATAAAGATGGGAATCTACGTATCAAGTTTTCATATGAATTGGTTTTGGAAACAGTTGTTCAATATTTAGGAAGTGTTTTTGTATTACCAGCACCACCATCTTATCCACCATTTATAGTTGTAGAAGATTTACAGCATAAGGGTGCAGGTCCTTTCAGAATTCATGAAGCGAAAGATGAAGAAATAATATTGAACTTTTTTAATGATTACCGTACAAATCGATTGTTTGATGGTATTTTAATTAAAAATATTCCCTTAAGAAATAAAATGGTAACTGCTTTGAGACAGACTAATCAGTTAAATTTGATTTTGGATATGCCCTATCAAATGTTGGGCGATTATAACCCCGGCTACGAAAGACAAAGAATACCACGATTATCTATTGGAGTGCTTTGGGTTAATCATACTAATTTTCATTTAGGTAATAAACAATATGGCAAAAAATTTCGAGCAGCTCTTTCAATTGCATTAGATAGGAAAAGTTTTTTGTATGGTGATTTGTATGGTGATGGAGATGTATTAAATGGCCCATTTCCATTAGGATCAAATTATTATCCTGGTATAGAAACTCCAATTATATTTAATAACGACCAAGATCGCATAAAAAAAGTGAAAGATAATTTTGAGAGTTTGCCGGGATATTCATATAATAAGAATGGTGATTTATTATTCAAAGGTAAACAAGTTCAATTAACTTTACTTTTTCAACAGGATAAAAGTTTGAGGGTGATTGAAGCTTTGCTAGCATTAAAAAATAATTTAGCAAACGTAGGTATTGATATAAAAGGACCAAGCGGAAAAAAAAGACAAATTTTAGAAACGCTTAAAAAAGATCCAGAAAGATGGGATTTAATATATTGGGATTATTATCCCCACCCTGCCTCTGTTCTTGAAGAGATTTATTCAAGTAGGGGGGAAGAAAATTTTCAACAGTATTTAAATGTAGAAGTTGATAAGCTATATAAAGAATTCAATACTGCTGTAGCTATTGGAAGAAAAAACGAAATTGGAAAAAATATTTATCATGAGCTAAAAGAAGATAATGCCTCTATATTTCTATGGTCTTTGTATGATTGGTATGAGTTTAATACTAAAGAAATTCACATAGATGCAGTTAACAAAATTGATGGAGAAGCTTTCTTTAGTGAACCTCATCTTTGGAGGCCACCAGATAAATAAATTAACAAAAAGAAAAAGGTATTTATTAATACCAAAATATTTTTTCTTGGTATTAATTAAATCTATAATAATAACATTTTTTATATCTCTTATTATTTTCATTATTATAAACTCTGCTCCAGGGGCAGCAGATTTTTTAAATCAACCTTTTTTACATTGGTATTTTAAAATTCTCATGCTGAATGTTGATTCAGTAAATGGACAAAGTCCACAAATTTCATCATATATTTTTGCTGATCTTTGGTTCTCATTTAAATATATCTTTTTAAGTGTCAGTTTTGCTCTTATGATAGCAGTATTATTTTTATATTTTAGAAAATCAAAAATATTCAATAACTGTATGATTCAGCCTATTCTAACGTTCAGTTTTTTACATCTTATATTTTTTTATTGGCTTATAAAAGATATATCTTTTATATATCCAGATTTATTGCTCATTATTGCCTTGGCTATTGGGAGTGGAGTGTTCTACGATTATTATTCATTATTGACGAATGAACATGATAATATAATAAATAAGGATTACAACCTGTTTGCTTCGTATAGTGGTTATAATATTTATAAGTTTGCTCAAAAAGAATTAATTACAAACTTGGTGATTATTACCTTATCTAGGTTACCTATCCTTTTTAGTGGCATGATTATTATTGAAGTTTTTACACGAGGTGAAACACTTAGTTATACAGGAATTGGTTTCAGAATATGGTATTCAATTGAACAATATCATATAACTGCAAATCCAACTTATTTCCAAATTACCTTAACTGCCACTGTTTTAAGTATTTTTATTTTTACTTTTATATTTTTTATAATAGAAGAAATAAAATTAAAAAACCGCTAAAATTATCATTTAAAAATTATGTTGAAATTTTTATTATATCCGAAAACAATATTTTCCAAATTTATCTTTATATTTTCGTCCAGTATAGTTTTTATAACTATTTTATTTATGATTATGGATAACCCGTTTTCAAATTATAATTCATCTGAAAGTGTTAAAGTTGAACATAAATTTGAACTCGAATCTGTAGAATATGATTCGTACACATCCCGATCCAAAAAGGCCTACAAAATTGAAAATAATATTAATAGCAACCTTTCAGGTGCTATTGTTTATATAAAAAAAATTAAAAATAATAAAACTCCTCATGAGGTTCTTGTTTTACGTGGTGATATTGAAGATTATGTGCCCATAAAACACTTAATTGATTTTGATGTTCATCCACTAAAACCATTTTATTTACATAAAAATGAATCTTTGTTGGTTTTAGGAACGACGAGCCAGGGAAAAGATTTTTTAAGTAAACTATTATATTCTGGAAAGGGTACAATTGGAATAATAATTTATGGATTAATATCGTTCATTATTTTTGGAATATTATTTGGAGTGATTATTGGCTATTATGGAGGAAATAGAGCGTATATAAGCTCTATGTTTAAATTAATTATGAAAATAATCGAATCTACACCACTTTTATTGTGGATATTTTTATCGGTTATTTTTGTTTCTTTGTATTCTACCCTTAGACCTCAAAACGAATACAGAATCATTTTCATATTAGTTGGATTATTTTCATCCCCTGCCCTTGGACAACTTATTGCAAATAGAATTAAGGTGCTTCGATCTGAAGATTTTATTATTGCTCTAAAACTGCTAGGAATAAAAGATAGAAGAATTATTTTTGCTCATATTTTAAGACATTATTGTTTATCAGATATTTTATTTCAGGGATCATATATTTGTGCACAGATGATTTTTTTAGATTTCACACTTTCAGTTTTGGATTATGGTTCTTCAAATACTTGGGGTGTTGATCTTTGGACTTATTTTTCCAAAGATCATTTTCATTTTCATTTTCATATGTTTATCCAATTAATTGTTCTTTTTTCCTTTACAGCTTTCTTTTTTCATTTATCCAGATTTTTTGAAGAACGAGGCCAAACGTGAGTAATATTTTTAATATCGAAGGTCTAAATTCAATTATTTCATCCCCCAATGGCCCCGTTTATGTATTAAATGATATTACATTTTCTATACCAAAAGGGAAAACCATAGGTATAGTAGGTGAATCAGGGTCAGGAAAAACGCAATTAATGATGGCCATGACAGGAACCCAACCATTAACCCCGGGGATTGTATCCGGGTCTGTACATTATTATGATCATTCTGATATATCATTTTATCCTGATGAACTTGAATTAAAAAATCATTATCGAGTACACCGGAGAGTTAATTCTGAAAACTATAAACGGAAAAATGCTCACAGTTTTGAACAAAGCGTAAGGGAACAGTTTTCGGAGTTGAGAGGTACAGTTTTTGGTATAATTCCACAAGACCCAAAATCATTTTTAAATCCTTATTGGACTATAGAAGAATTATTTAAAGAAGCATATAACAAGTTTTTTGAAATTGGTCAGATTAAAGAAAAAAAATTAGAGACATTTATTCATAATAATTTTGAAAAATTTGATTTAGATATTGCAGTAAAAAATAAATATCCAGATGAATTGAGCGGGGGAGAAGCTCAACGAGTAATGAATGCATTTGTATTGGCTCATAAACCAAAAGTTGTTTTTGCTGATGAAACAACAACGGGTATTGACGTTAGCCGTCAAAAGAAAGTTATCAGCCAGTTTAAATTGATCCAGTCAGAAAATCCGGATACAACAATTGTCATCATTTCTCATGATTTTGCATTTTTAAACCATTTAGTTGATACATATGTTGTTATGTTTGGTGGATTTGTACTGGAAGCGATTAATGATATAAATAAGCTGCGTAGCAGGGAAACACTCCATCCCTATACAGCTGATCTATTGTTATCGTTAGATTCGTCCAACAATAATATTCAGAAAGAAACAATCGATCATTTCATCGATCTTACAATTAAACCCCAAGGATGCCCCTATAAAGACAGGTGCAAAGTATTTACCATCGGCACTCGAGAGTTACAACATAAATGTGAAAGTGAATTTCCTCCTATTGTTGATCATTCTAATGAACAATTAATAGAAACAAAAAATACAGATTGGCAAAGATGTTGGCATCCATATTTAGAAGCTAAATAATGTCTACAATACTTAAACTTGAAAATGTCAGTTTTTCCTTTCCAGATAAATCTATATCTGGGAAAAATGATTGGATCCCTGTTTTTAATAATGTCAGTTTATCCATTAAGCAAGGTCAAATTATAGGTCTTGTTGGTAAAAGCGGTTGCGGAAAAACGACACTGGGTAAACTACTAGTTAATTATTTTAGTTTAAACAATGAGGATGTTAAAATAACGGGGACGATTAATTATTATACTGACGATGCAATACATGATATCACCTCTAAAAAATATATTAAACAATATAAAATCCAACCCATTCAAATGATTTTCCAGGATCCTAAAATTTCATTAAACCTAAAAATGAAAACTTATGATCAATTAAAGGAAGCTATTCTTACTAAAAATAAGTTAAAAGGTCATGCTCTTAAAAACAAAATATTTGCAGTAGCTAAACAGTTTAAATTAGATGAAAAACTAAATTCAACGCCAGGAAGTATGAGCGGTGGCGAGAGAAGGCGCTTGGGTTTAGCAAAAATTATTGCGACAGAACCAAAGATAATTATTGCTGACGAACCCGTAGCCAGCCTGGATGTTTCAATTAAGTATGAAATAATGAAAATTATTTTAAGTTTAAAAAACAAAGGTCAGACTATAGTGATCATTTCTCATGATATTGCCCTAATAAGAAAAGAAGCTGACGTCATTTTTGTTATGAGCGATGGAGAAATAGTTGAACAATGGTTGCCAGTACAAGACCCGAACCATAGAGCTACCAAACAATTATTAAAAGATTCAGAAGAAGTAAATGCACCATTAAAAAAATTAATAACAATCAGTAAAGCGTAGTAATTCAATGTGTAATAAACAATTCACTTATTTTATTGTTATCTTTTTGCTTGTCTTTGTTTTTGCACAGGAAAATGAAATAATAATTGAAGATGTTACACAAAGGGGTGTGAGTGATGTTACCTTCTCGACTGCTCCAGGTCCAGGGGGCCCTTATTATCTATATTTTTGGGATAAACGATCAGAGCAGGGTTCTTCATTTAAATTTATTGCAACCCTTCCTGCAGGCAGCACTGCCAAATTATCTCAACTAAATAAAGTAAGTAAAGAATTAAGGAAGAAAATCAAAAGTTCATTAAAACCAAATAAACGTTATTGGTTTACTATCAATTCTAACAACGGACTTGATGAAAAAATTCGAGCTTCTGTTAGTACTCTAACAGCTAAAATAAAAAAAATTGAAATAGAGGAATCTGACAGTTCTGCTATTATTGAACTAATCGATAAAAAAAATCCAAAGTACACGGATTATTTGATTACTCTTATTAGTGATCAAGATGATAAACCTGAATATGTGGGTTCTGATGGCCAATTAGGTGAAGAGGAAAACTGGTTTAAATTCAATAAAACAAAAAAAATAGAAATAAAAGGACTTCTTCCTGATTTACCGTATACGTTAAAAATCAATACAAAAAATCTAGATAAAAAAATATCAGCACCTTTAATTAAAAAATTCAAAACACAACTAAAAAAACCTAAGATGCCATCTTTTCTACATATTGCTCGTGTTCATGAAAACTTTATTGCCAAATGGAAATTAGAATTTTCACATACAGACACATTAATTTTTTCATCAGATAAAGAACCAGTCATTAGCAAGATTGCCATGGATAAAAATTCTATGGTGGATCATCATGCATTAAACAAAAAATTAATTGATTCAAAGAGTATTAATAAATTTTACCTAAGAAGATCAAATCGTGCTGGTTCTAGTCAATCATTAACTTATTTGTTAACAATTGACCATCTTTATTATGAGGGTGATTTGGCAGGGTATGATATTCCGGAAGCTGTTATAACATTTCGTGCAGGTGGTCAGTTAAAGGAGGGAGACACCTTGAAGATAAGGTTTGCCGGGTCACCACGGCCATTACCGGACCAGATTAAGCACATCACTAAGGCTCTGGGTAAGAGTTTCAAGCTGCAGAAGGGTAAACCATTCAGTAAAGAGCTGGTGTTTTTGTATAAGGGTGCGGTCAAGCCTAATCAGTTGATGGTGCCTCAGTTTACCTGGGCGAGAAAGAATGGTCAGCCAACCTATATAGATTATGAGCTCAGATCCCGGGATCCTACGGGTGTCAACGTTTCCCTATCCCGCAAGGTTACGTATAGTAAGCTGTCTTTTGCTGTAGGTGATTATAGTCGTTATGAAGGTGTTTTAGATGATGAAGTACTTTATATACCGCCTTTGCGTCTGACCCAGGATGCCGGTAACATATTGCAGCCTGGTGATAAGGTTGTGGTTACTTTTAAGAATACCGGGTCGCTGGTGTGGGTTGATGAGCTAGCAGAAGACCAGTTCTTCGATATTATTCATGGTGTTGCAGGCATAACATTTGTATTACGGGAAGGTGTTGACTTACCGCAAGAACATACGTTTCAAAAGTTGCCGTTCAAGCTGACTGCTAAACGGTCTTTCGGGATCGAGCTGGAAGTTAAAGTTCTGCCCAAGCGGGGGAACTGGACGAATAATTATGCTGTGCAGCTGCATAAAGATGGGCTGGATGTGGGTCGTTTAGCGGTGCAGGCTGTAGCCAGTACACCAGTGTACTTGGAAGATGATTTTCCTGCTTCGGTGATAAAATACATTTACTTGCAGGAAGGCTCCACGCCGGTCGTGCGTGCAGGTGATGAGCTAGAGATCACTCTTGCCCAAGGTTTGCAGTTTGATGTTAATAATCAGGCATCAAAATCTGTTTATGCTACTTACGCCTCTTACCAGGCAGATCAGATTGTATTAACCGCTGACCGTGATTTTAGATCTAATGAACAGCTGGTATTACGGGATATTAAGTTGACGGGCAGGCCTCTTGATCCAGAGGCTGTGGCACTGACGGTTGCTGTGCGGGGAGAGGGCTACACGCAGCAGCAGACTAAACCTAAAGAGGTGTTTCACAAGGGGCAGGCAGACAGTCTTTATTATGAGGATGATTTACCTGGATATGATATTCCAGAAGCTGTTATAACATTTCCTGCAGGTGGGCAGTTAATGGAAAAAGACACCTTGAAGATCAGGTTTGATGGAGGTCGTATATCGCAGGATCAGATTAAGCGGATTGTTAAGGCATTGGGTACAGATTTTAAGCGGCAGAAGGGTAAACCAGTCAGCCAAGAGCTGGTGTTTTTGTATACGGGTGCGGTCAAGTCCGATCAGTTTGTGGTGCCCCAGTTTACCTGGATAAGCAAAAATGGTCAGCCAACCTATATAGATTATGAGATCAGGTCTAGAACGGGACGAACAGATAAAGTCAGCAAAGTTGTACCAAAGAAGAAGAGATGGTTTAAGTTCGGTAAAAAAGCTGAGAAAAGTGATATAGATACAGAACTAGCGGATTACTCAGAATCGCTCCCTGATCTGAACGCATCTTTATCCCACAAGGTAACTTATAGTGAATTGTCTTTTGCTGTAGGTGATTATAGTCGTTATGAAGGTGTTTTAGATGATGAAGTACTTTATATACCGCCTTTGCGTCTGACCCAGGATAGTAAGAACATATTACAGCCCGGTGATCAGGTGACGGTTACTTTTAAGAATACCGGGTCGCTGGTGTGGGTTGATGAGCTAGCAGAAGACCAGTTCTTCGATATTATTCATGGTGTTGCAGGCATAACATTTGTATTATGGGAGGGCGTTGATTTACCGCAAGAGTATACGTTTCAAGAGTTGCCATTCAAGCTGACGACTGCTGACCGGTCTTTTGGGATCGAGCTGGAAGTTAAAGTTCTGCCCAAGCGGGAGAACTGGACGAATAATTATGCTGTGCAGCTGCATAAAGATGGGCTGGATGTGGGGAAACCTGTGTTTTTAATTGATGAATCATTTGGGATTGTGCGTGGGAGAAAAACGAACAAAGCTCCTACAATTCGTATTAATACTAGAAGAAGAGCCATCATTCGAGAAAATGATCAATTAGTGTTCAGTTTATTGAATAATTCAAATGCGTTTTGGGCTAAAGATCTATCACCAACAATTAATTCCAGTAAATTAGAATTTTTTAAAAAATCTGATGACCAAAAATCTTTGATCTTTAAGGTTGTAAATAATTTTAACGATAGTTCCTCAATTACTATTAAAGAATTATATATCAATAAAATTGAGAATGATACAAATGATATCCGTATCCAAATGCAATGCACCCATCTTCCAAAATCAAAAAGTGAACAATTATTTTTCAAATATCAGAAACCTTATTTATTATTTGAAAATGATAAAATTCAATATGCTTATGATGATAGGGATGATTTTGTTACTGTATTATTAAAAGGAAATAATATTTCAATTAATACTTATTGGCCAAATGATTGGGTAAATATTTTACTCCCTGACAGTTCAGGATCAAAATGGGATATAAATAACATTCGTTCAAAATATGAAAAAAGTATCATTGTAAAAAATAACCAGCAATTAATTGTACCAATAAATATTTTTATAAATCATGATTCAGAAATAAAACTGGCCATTATCAGTAATGATAGAGAACCCAATCCATTTATTTACAGATATAAATTCGATAATAAAATTAATAAACGGGTATATACGTATCCTTCACAATCCTATTACACTAGTGATTATTTTCAAAATCAGAGTTTTTATTCAAAATTGAAATTTAGTATTGAGAGTAATGTTGGAATATTTGGTAACTCTAAAGAAAATCTCAATTTTCGTTTACCTCAAATAAATATTTATCAAGATAAATTTTCTACTATTTCAAAAGATGATAAAATAATATTGGAATTGCCGTTAGATAAAGAAGTAAGGAATACAATTAATGGAGATTCTTTGGAGAACATTACCTTATTCAAGTTTCAGGCAAATTCAATAAGAAAAAACATCAATGTGTTAAATATTGATGTTGTTAATAAAGATATGGATTTTCAGACATTAAATATCAACAATATTTCTACAATTATTAAGGTAATGAAAGAAAAAATAAGTGCTTCTAATGAAAAGCAAATAAGTATATCATATATACCTAAAACAAATAAAGAAGAGGAATATAATTTTCCTATTAAGGAGAAAATTGTAATTGGTTCACCGAAATTAATTACATATGTAGATACACTTAGCTGGCCGGTTGATCAATTAAGGTCTTCAAGAATTGTTATTGATGATAGTGAATCAAAAATTATTGGTTTAAATGATCAGGTAGTAAGAGTCAAGGTACAATCGGATCAGGAAAGTAAATACATACTTGAATGGGATTATAAAAGATTTACTTCAGAACAAATGAAGCAGTTTAAAGTTTTACACAATTCACCATCTGTGTTACAAATAAGTAAGAAATTTGCAGGTAATGGACAACAGTTTGTAATTCCATCTTTACCATTAAAAGGACCTCATAAATTTGATGATATAAATGGTTTTCACGGCATAAATATATTTATAAAAGTTTCATTTGATAGTGGGCAGAACTATCCACATGAAACCAAAAATGATATTCTAAAAATAGTACGTCCGATAAAAATTGCGTTTACAAGAAATTGTTATACACATGAAAAATATAAAACTCATTTTTTACCTAAGTTAGTTATTGAAGAGAACGAAAATTATTCAACAATTGATGTCGGTGATAGATTATTAATTATACTAAATAAAAATGATCATTATTATTGGAGTAGTAAAAAGCTAAATAATGATACAATCAAATCATTTACCTCTAACAATAGGAAGACTTTAGTATTAGAATTTTTAAAAAAACTTGATAAATCAGATAGAATAGAAATTAAATCAATTCAATTAAATAGTGATCGTGATATTACTGAAAAATTTTCTCCTTTGATAGTTTTTGAAGAAAACCCTACAGTTATGGTTGATAATAATTTTACTATTTTCCCAACTAATCTTTCAATACAGTTAGAAAGCAGCAAGTTATTTAATCTTAGAAATAGTAAACGATATAATGGAGATGGCAGTAATAATGAATTTCCTGAAATCATTATACAAGAAAGTACTGAAAAAGGTAAACATCCTATGCTGCATAAAGGTGATACTCTATTGATAGCATTTCCTGATCAAATTAAAATAAAAGATTATCCTTATAAAACTAATTGGGCTAGTGAAATAACTTTCAATGCTCGAGGATATGATAATAAGAACTACTTAAAATGTATTATAGATTCACTTCATAATAATGAAGTGTCATTATCGGGATTAACAATTGAATATCCAAAAACAGTTGTTGATTCTTCTAATATTCATTATAGAATTATAAATAATTATAACACTTTTAAAACAACTAATATTCATAACGATAGAGTTCATGAAATAAGAAATAAAATTGCAATCTCTGCTGGACAACCAACAATTTATTTTAAAAATCAAAAAGACAGACGATATATCATTGGTGATCAATCGCGGAAATTGCCAACAATAAGATTAGAAGAAGAATTGTTTGAAACACATTTGGTTGCTGGTGATTCTATTATATTTGAATTAAAAGATTCTCTTGGTTTCTATTGGGATATTAATCATGAGAATCTGGTGAGTTATCCACAAGGTATCTTTGAAGAAAAAATAATTTTTAAAGATTCATTATATGCTCAGCTGAACATTAAAAGAACATTAGGAAAAAGTAAAATTGTTGATTTAGATGGGTTTTTTGTTAGAGTAAACCCAGACAACAGATATACAATATATAAGCCAACGTCAAATAGAACGATGATTAATATATATGGTGGAAGAAATGTAATTGCAGGTAACCGTCCACAAAAATTCGGGTATAATTTTGATAATAATAAACCCATAAAAGGTAGATTAGGAATAGGTCGTCTAGATATAAGCTGGCCAACTTCAATTCTTAAAATTAGAGAGTATGATGCAGCTATGGGTAAGACTGAAAAAATATCAACTTTAACTATTAAATCAACCAATTTAGATGAAAGGGAAATACCAGATACACTATACTTAAAGTTATCTACAAATTCAAAAAACAATAAATTTGATAACCCTGATGAAAGTATTTGGGTGGATGAAAGTGATAAACAATCTCACGAAAATATCAAATTTGTAGAAGTCATTGATCGTAAAGAAAATAATAAATGGTCATCTTGGCTAAAATTCACACCATTTGATCCATTAGAAAATAATCAAAGCATTTTTATTGAAAATTTAAAAATTACAACAAGACAAATTAGTTTTAGTAAAAGTAACGGCAACTTCATGAATATTGGATTGTATTCTAATCATGATAAATATGTACTCGATCAAACAGACCCAAAGGAAATTATTCTTACTGGTGATGGGTTTGATTGCAGCAAAGAATATTATAAAATATTCAATAAGAAAACCTTATTATCTGTAGAACTAGAGGATAATACACTTAAGTACAAATTACAGTTTAACAATAATGATGAATTAAAGTTGGTCAATCAAACTGGCGAAACATTTGCTTATGGTAAAAACGTTAGTGATAAGTTAATCGACTTTGAAATTTTAAAAGATCTAAAATATGGTGAAACATATATAATTCAAGGACTGAATGTACAATTCCTAAAAATTGTAGAGGATGAAACAAAAGATACAGCTATAGTAAAAATTGCAATCAATACTCCTGAAGGGAGAAAAACTTATATACCGAATTTTGGTCGGGTCATTTATACCGAAGGTATAATAGGGAACAGTGAATTAGCGGTCTACGAAGGTGATAGCCCTGAAGAAATGGAGTGCGTTTTAAGATCATTAGAATTAAGAGAGAATAAACAAAAAGGATATTTTGAATTACATTTTGTAACTAATTCAATTCCACCAGATAAAGTACCACCTGATTTTAGGAACTATGCAGAAAAATTAAAAAGTGAATATGAACGATATGAAATATCTGTTCGAGAAAATAAATATTCATATAAAGTAGATCAATTTAATTTATTTGAGGAAAATAATTTAAATAATGAATTAGGGAGAATTGAAAAAGAAAAAACTGAACAAGGCAAATTTCTTGACGTAAATAATCTTGAATATCATTGGTGTCGTGCATTATTGCTTTTTTTAAAAGATTATGAAAGCGATTTAGCTTTTGATCATTACAAAAAATTTAAAAAGTTAAAAAATAATAACAAGACGTATAGAAATGATTTATTTATCGATATAGTAGAACTAGAACAAAATCCAATTGCGAGAATAAACGCTAAATGGGAGATGTTTAAAAATTATTTAACTACTGCACGAAAAGATAATACTTGGGATAAATTATTTAAGTATCATATGTATGTAACAAAAAATAATGAAAATTTATTTTATATTTTGGAAAATAGTATTGAAACGATTCGGTGGGAAAATGATTTAGCAAAATTGGAAATGGCTATTGGTTTACATGATTGGCGATATGCGAATATTTTATTTAAACAGATCAATTATCATTATAAAAATAATGATTATAAAAGACCTGATAAAATAACTGAGATGAGGATGAAAAGTGAATTTAAAGTATTGGAAGTTAAAAAAAGAGAACTTGAATATATACTCTTTCAGAAAAATGGTTTAGCTCGAAAATGGAAAAAAGATGATGAAAAGAAAAGTATGAATATCAAAAATGAAAAAACACCAGAAAGAAGACTTGTATTTTATAGCTTAGATCAATATTCAGCAAATTTATATAGTACAAATCATACATTTTCTATACAACCTGGAGGACAAAACTATGTAGTCTTATTCAATTCAACTGGAGATCAAAATAATCCCCCACAGTCAATATATGGTGGAGGTGAATATTTAATTTGGCCTAAAACAAGGGAAGGAACAAATCGATCATACACTAATAGTATGATTATTGTAGGTGTTCTTTTTTCATTAAGTCTTTTACAACTAGGAGTCTTTTAAATTATTAAAAGTAACATTGCAATGATGTGGATCATGAAAACAATACGAATGCGAAATATTTTATTATTACTTCTTCTCTTTCTACTTTCTTTTCCATTAGTTGCTCAGGATATAGCTATTCCCCCTTTTAAAGATGATATATATATTTATAAGAAAGATATAATATTTCCATATTATAAAGATGGTGATTTTAAAGGATTGAAAGAAGAAATAAGAAATTTACAGAAGGAAGCAAAAAATATCCAGGAAGACATTTATTTTAAGATTTGGGAAATAAAAGTAGAATATTGCCTTGGTAATATAAGTAATGCTTTAAAAATTAAAAATGATACCGACGATCCACTAGTTAACTCATTAGAAGAATTAACCGATTCATATAAAATATATTTATTGCATGAACTTACTATTGAGAAAATGATTGATTGTGAGAAATATGATGATTGTTTATGTCAAATAGGTGGGTTTGATCCTTACTTGGACAATCTTGATTATTTTGATAATCTAAATTATAACTTTTCTAATATATATATTTTTTTTCAAAAAAGAGCTGATCGAAATTTAGATGTTTTGAATGAAGATCAAACAAAAAATAATACCAAATTCAATGATTTATTCTATCCTATAGAATATCAAAGTACAATTAGAGAAAAGAATGATATTGTGTCAGCTAAACTTTATATCATAAATGATATAGCTGATAAACCGGATTATTATGATTATGAAATGAATGATGAGTTTGAACAATATATTTCTAAATATAATCGATTAAATACATTACAGAAAAATATTCCGTTAGAATTTACTTATGAAAAGACGAATAGAAATTATACTACTGAAAAATTACAATATATTCCGAAAGAGATTAAAGGTAGTCCAATAAGTGGATTCATCTTAATAAATGATTATCGCTATTATTTTGAATTTAAAGAGGACGAAATTTTAACAGAAAATGTAGAAAAAATTGTACCGATATTTTGGGTTGACGGATGGAAGATTGTTCCTAATATAGAAAAATATAAGATTAAATTACTAATCCATGAGGACTATGTGGATGCAATAAATATATATATAAGAGGTAATGAAGAAAAAAATATTAATGATTATATTAATCTTGATGATGAAAATATATTTGTTAATACAGAAATAGATTCACTATCTATTAATAAATGGCCCAAATTAGTGGAAGAAAATGTTTTTCAAACAAAAGAAATAGAAATAACTATTTCCGAAGAAGAAGATAAAGTCCAAAATGATTTAAATGTTGTATTGACAAATAAATATTCTGGATATGAAAAAGAACAAAGAAGAAAAATTATTTCTATGGTATTAATTGGTGTGGGTATAGCATTGAATATTGTTATTCCATTTCTATAAAAAGGGAGTTATTATGTTTAAAAGCAATCGTTTGATTGTTATTTTTGTCCAATTTTTTATTATTAATTCAGGATTATCTCTGGATTTCAGTGTTTCTAATCTTACTTATTACAGATTACGTATAAATATTGATGGTCATTTAGAAAGCCGAGAATTAATCCGTGGTATGCTCAATAAAAATAATTTCTGGTTATCAGCTGAATTAGTTAATAGTCCTGAAAATAAAAGAGAAATTTACTTTTTTAAACTAATGGGAGATCCAGATGATAAAATATTGTTAAAAAAGAAACAAAGAAGAAAAATCGAAAACCCAACATATGATGCAAGACAATTGTTATGGTCAAGAAGTCATCCTTACCGTTTTTCATTTATTCATCGTAATAAAAAATTTGAATATGAATTTTTTAAAGTACAATTCAAAAAATCACCAACAGATTTAAGAATGTACCCATTAGATACAAAAAGAATTGTTAAAAATATTGATGATTTTTATTTAGCAACAGTGTTGAATGAAGATCGTTTAGTAGCTGTTATAAGTGATGATAACAAGATCACTTCCATTCCTGTTTTAGGCCAAGATATTTCTGGATATAAAGAACTAAAAACAAATCATAAGTATTTAAGAGAAATCTCTTTATCACGTGAATATGAATTAGCAAGCAATTCTATTTTGATAACCGCGGAAAATGAAAAAACTAAAACGGATATTTATTATTACCCCAGTATACATCACCTCAATACAAACACTAAAGTATTGATTGACTCGGATATTCTTGCTAAAGAACTAAATCAGCTTAACCCCTCATTCAGTGCAAGTGGTAAATATATAGCTTTTATAGAAAACTCTGTTCTGAGTGATCAAAGTTCCAAGTTTCCTGTGTTGAATCTTTTTGTATGCGAGACTCCGAAATTTGATTCATTAAATCAACAATATATTAAAGAAGATTCTTTTTTTATAGATGATAGTGTCATTACAGAAGAACGATTAGAGTTTTCAAAAGGGGTTGTTGAAAATTACAGCTGGCATCCCACTGAAGATGTTTTATTCTATGTAAAAGAAGATGTTAAAGAATTTTCTAAAATTTGGTATTATGATATTAAAACTGGAGAACCAAAACCACTAGATACAGGCACGTTTCCAAACAATAGCATATCCATTTCTCAAGATGGAAAATATATAATTTTTAAAACAAGGACATATCAAAGTAATACTAACAGACATTTTTCAAATTGTCCTACACAAACTGCAGAAAAAAATAATGATTGCTGTGGGTTGCCAAGTTCAGTCATTTGTGTTGCAGAATTACAAATACACTAATTATTAAATTTAATGAAATAAGAAATTTTATGGTCGTTAATCTAAAATGAAGAATTATTTATTAAAATTATCATTTTTATTATGGGCTGTTTCTTTTGTTTATGCTCAATCCCCACCCTTAGTAAACGATATAAATATGAATACAATTGAAGACAGTACTCTTAATATTGTATTAATAGCTACTGACGCAGATAATGACAGTTTGGGTTTTGCAATTCTTGATGGACCAATTAATGGATCTTTAAGTACAATGATTACAATCAATGATACTGCAGTAAGTATCATATATACACCAAATCAAGATTATTTTGGTTCTGATAGTTTTTCATTCAGTGTAACGGATAATAGTGGGTTAAGTGATACAGCTGAAGTAAGTATCACTGTCACGGCAGTTGATGATGCTCCGACAGTATCTAATGCTTTATCAGATATTGTAGTTGACGAGGATGCCAATGATTCTACCATAGTTTTAACAGGTGTTTTTAGCGATGTAGATAACGATGATTCTGCTATTTCCAAATCAGTACAATCGAATACGAACCAATCATTAGTGACAGCAAGTATTGTAGGAGATACGTTAACCCTTGATTTTTTAAACAATCAAAATGGATCAGCCATTATTACAATTAGAGGAACCTCAAACGGATTAACAATCGATGATACATTTGAGATTACAGTAAACCAAGTCAACGATGTACCTGTATTAGCGGCTATTGGTAACCAGACGACCAATGAGGATGAGGATACGACGATAGTGCTATCAGCGAGTGATGTGGATATTGCCACGAATGATCAGTCACTTTTATATAGTGCAACAAGCAGTAATGAGAGTTTAGTAACAGTATCAGTATCTTCGGGAGATAGTACTGGCAGCGGGAGTATTACATTAGATGTGCAGTCTAATCAGAATGGGGATGCAGATATCACAGTGACTGTAATAGATAACGGTACAGGTACACTCACAGACATTGAGACCTTTACATTGACGGTCACGGCTGTCAACGATGTACCTGTATTAGCGGCTATTGGTAACCAGACGACCAATGAGGATGAGGATACGACGATAGTGCTATCAGCGAGTGATGTGGATATTGCCACGAATGATCAGTCACTTTTATATAGTGCAACAAGCAGTAATGAGAGTTTAGTAACAGTATCAGTATCTTCGGGAGATAGTACTGGCAGCGGGAGTATTACATTAGATGTGCAGTCTAATCAGAATGGGGATGCAGATATCACAGTGACTGTAATAGATAACGGTACAGGTACACTCACAGACATTGAGACCTTTACATTGACGGTCACGGCTGTCAACGATGTACCTATAGCAACTATAACTGATACATTAATCACATTGATTGTCTCCGAAGGATTGGAGGCTATAGAATTTGCATTAAATGGATCACAATCGTTTGATGTGGATATTAATAATCCAAATGATTCTTTATTATTTCAATGGCGTGAAATAAATAACTCACAAAATGTTAACATAAATAGTCCAACTGCTGATACTACAATCGTAGAAGCCAGTACAGGTTTGTATCAATTTGAACTAAAAGTTTCAGATCTTGCTGGAACGTTTACATTAGATACAGCAGAAGTCCGCATTGGTCAACCAATTCTAAACATGGATGAATATGTTTTTGTAAAAAATGATGATAATCAAACTATCAATATTACTTATATCGAAAATGAATTTGCAGGTGTAGGATATGATTCAACATACATAATCGTTAAAATACCTACTGCAGTCCAAGATGTGTTCCAATTCTCAGATCAACAGGATCCATTAATAAATGAAGAAGGAAACGGATTAGTAAACTATTTTGAAAGTTTATCAAACGATTCCATGCTGTTTTTTATAATACAGGCAACAACCGATGACAGGTATCTTGCACCTGGTTTTTCAGCAGAAATCCAAAATATTAAGATTGATACTGATGCTGCTGTTGGTGCCTTTTCATTAGAACTGTTTTTATCATCTTTTAATGACAACGGTGTAGTCGATCATACAAATAATACGATACGGGTGGGCGACCCTATTATGTATTTTCAGAATGACCAGGTATTTGTTCATTCAGATAACGATACAATTACTTTTGGACCCTTGATATATAAAGAGGCTAGTCAAGCTGCAGCAGCCATCCCTGATAAAGGAATAAAAATTTATATACCAACAAACAGTAACCTGCAATGGGATACGTCCTATTTATCTCCAGTTATTACTCAACCTGAACAAGGAAGTGTTGCCGGAACGGTTATTATATTAAATGACAGTACGCTATATATATCTGTTCTTACTCCTTTCAGCGGTAATGACAGCTTGGTTGTTCAGGGACTACAAGCAGTTTCGACGACTACTCTGGCACCCATTTACCTGTCGATGAATTTAAATAATCATGATATAAGGGATTATATTATTGAACAAGAAACACGTATCGGTCAGCCGTCTGTTAAGTTTGCCGGTGGTGAGCAGATATTTGTATTAAGTGATGGCGATGTTGATCTAGGTACTATTATTTACAGTGATAGTGTTGCCGGTACGGCGATACCGGGAGAGGATATCCGCATCTATATTCCGGATAATCCATCTATTGACTGGCAATCTGGCGGCAGTGCTTTGTTGACGCAGGGTACAGGGGCAGTAGCATCTAGTGTTACTATAGATGCTGATACGTTGGTGGTGACGGTCACCAGTGCTTTATCGTATGATGCAGTGGTTCAGATCAGTGGTGCACAACTGGACCTGGGGTCAGTGGAGACGGATACGACTTTATTGAGAATGTTTGTCAACCGGGTGAACGGTGATGATAACACCATGGCCAGCAGCAGTCATGTACGAGTAGGGGATCCTGATATTACCTCTGATGACCAGATATTTGTATTGAGTGATCCCAGTGGTTCTGATTCTTTGCGGATCAGGCCGATTACCATTGCAGAAGGGACTGTGCCCGTGATCACGGCTGCTGATGATATAGAGTTAACGCTCCCTGAGGAGTTAACGTGGGACCCGGATCGACTGCCAGCTGTCACTGGCAGCGCTGCTGCGTACCTGGAGAGTACAACATTAACGTCGAGTAATCTTTCTTCGAGTAATCATGTATTGACCATTGCTGTAAACCAGGATTTTGATCCGGCTCATAACCAGTTAGTGTTAAGTAATGGTTATGTGCTTCCCACTGCTGTGATGTCAGATACAGGCCGTATCCAGCTGGAGGTTAATAAGTGGGTAGATGGTACTGACGCAGTGGATGCAGCCTACAAGGTGGTAGATGATGTAATTATTACTACGGCGGAGCAGACCTTTGTGTTAAGTGATGTTCAGGCGCCTATGGCTATGATTACGATCAGCAGGGTAGGCAGCTGGGAGGTGCTGGACAATCGGCCTTATCGTATCATTTTGCCGGAGGCTTTTTATTTTAAGGATGGTGACGTAAATGTAGATCCCTCTTATCCATTGACTATCAGCAATGACACATTACGTTTTACCAGCAGCAGCACAGCGGGCAGCACGATTACGTTGACCGGCACGTATCTGCTGCAGGACACCCAGGTACCATCCTCTATCACCCTGTCTGTTAACCCGGAGGAGACGGTAAACACCGTTACAGACAGTACGCTCCGTATCGGTCAGCCGTCTGTTAAGTTTGCCGGTGGTGAGCAGATATTTGTATTAAGTGATGGCGATGTTGATCTAGGTACTATTATTTACAGTGATAGTGTTGCCGGTACGGCGATACCGGGAGAGGATATCCGCATCTATATTCCGGATAATCCATCTATTGACTGGCAATCTGGCGGCAGTGCTTTGTTGACGCAGGGTACAGGGGCAGTAGCATCTAGTGTTACTATAGATGCTGATACGTTGGTGGTGACGGTCACCAGTGCTTTATCGTATGATGCAGTGGTTCAGATCAGTGGTGCACAACTGGACCTGGGGTCAGTGGAGACGGATACGACTTTATTGAGAATGTTTGTCAACCGGGTGAACGGTGATGATAACACCATGGCCAGCAGCAGTCATGTACGAGTAGGGGATCCTGATATATATTCAGCAGCAATTCAAACATTTATTGCGACTGATGCAACCGCTGAAGTCATTGAAAAAATTCATATAGTTGAAAATGAGAATGTTTCATGTATAAATCATAATGACCATATTAAAATAATTATTCCAGATGAAATTGGAATTTGGTGGAATGATAATATTGAGCAAAATCCTGAAGGTGTATATTTCATAGAAAATATGCAAAATGCAGAGGATCATTTAAATATGGTAACAGAAAGATTTCAGATCAGTTCTTCAAATAAAGAACTAACAATTTTTGTGGATTCCGATTTTGATCCAGGAGATAGTCTTATCATTGGTGGTTTAACAGTGAATGTTAGTGGTGAAGAATATTTAATTAGTAATCAATATTTTGAATTGGCCGTCAATAGTAACGATACAATAAACATTGAATATATCGATTCATTTCCATTGATTATTACTAGTCCTGAACTAATATTTACTGAAGAAATAGGTTTAGTGGTAAATGATCCCCCAACAGCTTTTAACGGGTTGTTTTTACAAGAACATGATCAATATGGAACAATCAAAAAAGATCAAAGAGTGCAAATAGTATTGCCAAGTGATCCACCAGAATTAAAATGGTCCAGCGAATCTATCATTACCGATACAACTTATTTATATAGTGACTCGATGGAAATAATATCTAATGGAAAAGTATTTTCTTTTGTACCAAAAGAAAATTTTCCCCTTAATTATGAATTAGATCTTGGAGAATTAAAAATTGATACCGTTTCAACACGAATAATTGATGGTGAAGATTTAGCTTTCAAAATAAGAAATAGTTCAACAACATATTTATTTTCAGAAAAAGATGTTGGAATAATAAAATCGTATTGGGTGGCTGATCCGGAAGTTTATAGTCGTATTGATCAAATATATTATTTAAGAAAATTAGATGGGCAAATTTTAGTTGAAGCATTAAATACGTTGGTTATCCGTGATGATGATATTAATCCCATTATGAATACATTAAGACAATCAGTGCGCGTAAAATTACCTGAAAACGCAAAGTGGAATATTATAGATGATTTTATTATTCAATCTGGAGACGCAGCAGGTAACTTATTAAGTGTAGTTTCATTTTCGGAAGACTCTTCGGCCGTAAATTTGACTTTTCAACAAAATTTTGGTATAAATGATTCTTTGCTTGTTCATGGGTTGAGCATTATTCCCTTTTCGCCATCTGAAGTAATAGATCATTTATTAATTTCGTTTAACCAGGGTGAATCAATTAATCTAATTGATGAAAAAGATTTTTATGTCGGTGAGATTAGTTTTACTTCCACCAATGAAAATATTGTTTTAAGGGGGGGGGGTAACACTGGAAAATTATCGCGTATTCGTCTTGAAGAGAAATCCATTTTACCCAGATTGAATAATCTTATTTTAAACATTCCACCTGAATTATCAGTTGTCTGGTCAGAAGAAAATGTATTTACTGCTGAGACATTTGATGGTACATCGCAAACAGTACTTGAAAAGCTTGATATTGAACATATTATTATTGATCCTGAGTCGGAACAAAAATTAATTATACCCTTTATTGGACAGAATCAGATGGTGCCAGGTGATATTATTTATATTGGTGACCTTTTATACAATAATGAATCTGATTTGAATACTCAATCAAGAATAACATATTTAGGTTTGGAAGTTGCTAATGGAATATTCGTACCGGACAGCATCCCTACTTATCTTGCGTCAGCATATTTTGAGAGTTTTTCAGGTAACAATATTATTAATAGAGATATCTTACATGCTTTTCGGCTAAACGAAATGATTATTGCAAATGATACTATGTTATTTAACCTTTTCGGGGTTGAGTTAGTTGAAGCTGGTGATACACTTTTAATGAGTGTGCCAAACGAATTTTCCATTTTATGGTCTGATTCTATTGAAAACAATATATCTATTACAGATACTAATGGAAATGATTGGAAAGATAGTACAATTTCAATATCTATTAATGATCAGCATGATGAGCTTTCTCTAATATTTAATGATGATATAGAAGGCAATACTCTCTCAATTAATAATTTACAAGTTGATATTGCTGATTCAACGGGAATCGGCTACATAAAATTATTCAAAAAAAATACTGGCGAATATTTAGGAGTAGATAAATATCCCATAGCAGTAGGAACACCTAGAATAAACTTTTTAGAAGATAAGAATATTGTATGGCTGAATGCTGATAGAAATAAAAAATTACCTACATTTAAAATAATCGAATCTATTATACCTCTTTTAACTGATCATTTTTCATTGGTTTTGTATGATTCATCACTTTCAACATTCATACAATTTGACACTTCTATCACTGATGAAATTGAATATTCTTTACAGTTTTATCCAGAAATAGAATTCAGTGAAGATAATAGGATGATAACATTTAGCAATTTTGGTGATGGATTCGGTGACGAACTTGCAATTAGTAATATACCATTAGTTATAAGGGATGATGTATTTAATATTCAAAATCCTACAGACTTGTTAAGGCAATCATTAAGAGTTTCTATAAATAATCGTTATTTGGACAATTATTCTGTAACTAAAACAGAATTAGAATTGACTCCATCTCTGTTTTTTACTGAACCGTTAGTATATAATCAGAATGAAATCAATAAAATAAGTTTTAACATTAAGAATAATTTCTTAATGGATTCTCAAAGTGACTTTTCTACTATGGCTGAAGATATTTCATTATTCATAGGGTCTGATACTATTTCTTTTGATAATGATATTAATGTTATAACACGGTTCATTGACCAAATTGAGGTTGAGAATTATTTATATCAAAATTTGACAGAATTAACTTTAAATATTGATGAAGAAATTGTTGAACTAATAAACATCTATTTAGATCACATGAGCGTTAATAAAGATAAAACCGCATTGAAAATATTGTATAATTTGCTAATTGATAGAGAAGATCTAGAAGAACTTAAATTTTACCCTGATATATTACCATTTATGATCGATTTTATTGATAATTTTAGAAGTTTTAATTCAGATTCAACATTTTTAGAAATTGATTTAAACACTGATGTAGAAACTATTGGTGTGCCTTCTGTGAGAGTAGCTTCTGCTCTAACATTATTTGACACTACATTACATGAAATAAGCCATACTTTTAATGTAGTGGATAATAATAAAATCCGGTTAAATCTTGATCAACTATTAAATAACGAAAAAGATGGATTATACAAAATAACTCTGATGTTCAATTATTTTTCAGATACGAGCTCCATACCATTTCAAAGATATTATTTACTTGATAGAACATCCCCAGATATTTACCAGTTTTCTCCATTCCCTGGTCAAAAGTCTGATGGTAGCGGACAGGATATTACAGTTAATGATACTTTAGGTTTATATATTACTGATGGTCCAGTTTATTTTGATATTCAAGGCGTTATATATCCAGATAGTGGAACATTTCCAATTGACCTTACATATATCTTTGATAATCAAAAAACCATTCAATATGGTTTGAGTATAAATAATAATAATTTTGCCTTTCAAGCAGACTCCTTTATGGTTGATAGTAGTTTGAATGGACATTATTCTATCGATAATAATTTATATCAATCTAATTTAATTAATCAAAGTGGCGACCTATCCTATGCATTTACAATTAGAGACAAGGCTGGCAACAGTAATAATATTGATGTTTTATTTTATCTAGTACTCAATCAAAATTCAGCCAATGCGCATTTTTTCAATTATCCCAACCCTTTTTCACCGAGAAATAGTGAAATCACTAATTTTCGTTATACACTCTTGAAGGACACTGAATGGGGGAAATTATTTATATTTGATAGTAATGGAGATCTTGTATATTTATATCAACTAAAAGAATATGAATTATCTTCTGGTACGCATAATATACTTTGGGATGGAAATTCTATTTATGGTTCAAAATTAGCAAACGGTGTATATTTCTCAATAATAGAATTTCCAAAAAATAAGACGAGATTTAATAAAATTGCAGTCATAAATTAATGAAAATTATCTTTATATACTTAATATCATTACCAATGATAATATTTGGTGATGAATCGGGCGGATTATCATTTTTAAATATTCCCACTTCAGGTAATTCTGCTTCTCTGGGGAACACAATAACTGCTGATTTATACAGGCCAACTTCCTTATTACAAAATCCTGCAAATATATGGCAGAATTCACAACATACCTTTAGTATTTCAAAAAGATCAGCAATAACTCAAACAAATTATTTAAATGGCTTTTATGGTTTAAAAATCCGAGATTTAACTTTTTGCTTGGGTGTTGTTCAATATGGAGTAAATAAAATTGAGGAATATGATACCGAGGCAAATTTTCAGGGTTATTTTAATTTTCAAAATTGGGCAATTGCTCTAGGGACCTCGAAGAGAATGTCAGGTATGCTTTTTGGTATTGGTGTCAGTCATATCACTCAAAATTTCACTCAAATTTCATATAATAAGGAAAATTTTTTGGGATTAGACATAGGTGTGACTGTAATGGATTTATTATATAGAAATAATAATGTTATTTTAACTGTTTCATATGTCAATAAAATTATGTTTGACATCCCGGACTTTCAGCAGGTTAATTCAGCTACAAGTAATAATATTCTTGGTATTAAGACATTGTTTAGACAAAATTCAATTTCATTATCAATTTTTTCAGATTTATTATTTAATGCAAATAGTAAAATGGTTAATATGCGTGCTGGGTTGCAACCACAAATTAATTTTAAAAATAATGTGTTAACGAATGCTGGAATTAATATTGGATTAAATAAATTGCCTTTATATTGGACAGATGATGATATATTTAATGATGATTTTATAGAGTATAGTCGCAAACTTTCTATAGGTGGATATTTAGAAATTATGTTACCGGTAATTAATCAAAATATGCTCATTAATTATGCTTATGAAAATCATAAAGTATTACCAGCGAGCCAATATGTATCAATTCAGTTTTCTATTTAATGTGAAACTGGTAAAAAATAATAAGGATTAGAATTTGAAATTGAAGATAAAAGATTTAATCTAAAGGAGTTTGTAATGAAAAAGATATTATTAATTGTATT
>Ga0208521_1000280_pt1 | contig 34608 bp, 32 predicted proteins | sample ETNtaG_24_FD_185754 | JGI IMG/M metagenome (GOLD analysis project Ga0208521, IMG submission 185754) | Marine microbial and viral communities from oxygen minimum zone, Eastern Pacific Ocean - ETNP201306SV47 (SPAdes) (version 2) | ecosystem: Environmental > Aquatic > Marine > Oceanic ... | reverse complement strand
AATCCTGATAGGCAGGCAAGGCAACGGCGGCAAGAATACCGATGATCGCAACAACAATCATCAGCTCGATCAAAGTGAAACCTTTTTGCAGTTTGTTATTCATTGACATGAACTCCAATAACAGTTAAATGTGAGACTGTCTATCGAATTCGCTTTAAACAGCAGCCTGGCCTGCGCGCACAAAAAAACCGATAAGGAAATCCTTATCGGTTTTCTTTGTTTTCAGACTAAGTCTGAAGGCAGATCTTATAACGCATCAGCAGCAGTTATTGTTTCTGAGTCAGCGGTGAGGTCTTCGTAGGCACCCATAGCAATAACGACTTGGGTTGCGTCAGCGGCCGTTACCCCGATGGCTCCCGTTGAGGCATCAGCCGCTCCAGTTACATATGCAGCGCCGCCACCTGGTGCCAGATTTCCCTGAGGATTAAAGATTAATATCCAGGCAGCTGCAGCCGTGGGTACCGTAGAAGCCAAACCCAGAGCGGTCTGAGTGGCACCTTTTGTGTAAGTTGAACGAGCCAGACGAACTGCTTCCTGATAGTGGGCAGTAACCTTGGTCATATTAGCTGTCTTGATATAATCCTGATAGGCAGGCAAGGCAACGGCGGCAAGAATACCGATGATCGCAACAACAATCATCAGCTCGATCAAAGTGAAACCTTTTTGCAGTTTGTTATTCATTGACATGAACTCCAATAATAGTTAAATGTGAGACTGTCTATCGAATTCGCTTTAAACAGCAGCCTGGCCCTAATGACCGCAAATGCCGTGCCAAAGCAGAATCGGTATATTTTGGCCGTTCATCGGGATAACCCCGGATATTTATCCAATCGTGTCACGCAAAGCGTTCCAATTCCGAAATCGGACGTCAGGATGTGACAATTTTTGTCACTTTTTCTCTGAAGCGGCCTAAATTCCCTGCATTAAGATGACCTTTGCTATCGACACCATAAAGAGCGAATTGTAAACTTTCGAAAACAAGTGGGCTCTGAAAAAACAGCGCACAAAAACCCACTGCCTCTATGAGATAGGGTACGAGGGTATTGCCTCAATTTCAAGCAGGATTCGACAATTATGGCAGCAAACCCGAGCCAACTTAGCGGGCTGGCAAGAAGGCTGGTTGAAGATAATCTTCTTGAAGAAAGTGCCGCTCGCAATGCCTCTAAGGAGGCAGCAAAAATACGGGTTCCTTTCGTTACTCACCTGGTTGAAAACAAACTGGTCAGTGCGAAAGATATCGCAAATTTCGCTTCTGAAGAATTCGGCACACCACTACTGGATCTCTCAGCCCTGGATCCCGAATCTGTGCCAAAAAATATGGTAGATGAAAAACTCATCAGGGCCAATCACGCCATTCCGATATTCCATCGTGGCAACCGTCTGTTTGTAGCAGTATCTGATCCCACCAACCGAAAAGGACTTGAAGATATCGGCTTCCAAACCGGTATAGCAACCGAGGAGGTGTTGGTTGAAGAAAACAAGCTGACTGCTTTTATCGAGGCTTTTCTTGAGGCTGAGGAAGGTGGCGGTCTGGGAGATCTTGACGACGAAGACGTTGATCTAAGTCTTGAGATGGTTGATGAAGAAGGTGATGAAGAAGACGCTGGCAATGCGACAGACGATACACCCGTGGTCCGGTTTATTAACAAGATGCTTCTGGATGCGATTAGGGCTGGTTCATCGGACTTACATTTCGAGCCATTTGAAAAATCCTACCGGGTCCGTTTCCGCACTGACGGTGTTCTGCATGAAGTTGCCAGGCCACCAACTAATCTGGCACCCAGAATTTCTGCTCGATTAAAAGTCATGTCACAGATGGATATTTCTGAACGTCGTGTCCCCCAGGACGGTCGTATTAAGCTGAAGACTTCAAAATCAAAATCTATCGATTTTCGGGTGAATACGCTACCTGTGCTTTTTGGCGAGAAACTCTGTCTGCGAATTCTCGATCCAAGCAGCGCGAAGATGGGTATTGACGCACTCGGCTATGAGGATGATCAGAAGGCTCTCTATATGGAAGCCTTGTACAAACCTCAGGGTATGTTTCTGGTGACAGGCCCAACAGGTAGCGGCAAGACAGTCTCGCTCTACACTGGGCTCAATATTCTAAATACACCCGAACTTAATATTTCCACAGCGGAAGATCCCGTTGAAATCAACCTCGATGGCATCAATCAATGTCCTGTAAATCACAAGGTAGGTCTGGGTTTCGGCGAAGCCCTGCGTTCCTTCCTCCGGCAGGACCCCGATATCGTGATGGTTGGGGAGATTCGAGACCTCGAAACCGCCGAAATCGCGATCAAAGCGGCTCAGACCGGTCACATGGTGATGTCAACGCTGCATACAAACTCAGCGCCTGAAACTTTGACTAGACTACGTAATATGGGTGTCGCTGCATTTAATCTGGCGACTTCGGTGAACCTTATCGTCGCACAGCGATTAGCTCGTCGCCTGTGTGACTGTAAAGAAAAACTGGACATCCCAAAACCGGCGCTAATCGAAAAGGGGTTTTCAGAAGCTGATGTGGATTCAGGTATCGAGATTTTTGGTCCCAAGGGTTGTGACAAGTGTACCGCTGGCTACAAGGGCCGGGTCGGGATTTACGAGGTGGTGAAAATTACACCGAAAATCTCAAAGATCATCATGGAAGATGGCAATGCATTGCAGATCGCTGAAGTCGCCGCAGCCCAAGGCTACAATAATATCAATGAGTCAGCATTGGTGAAGGTTAAACACGGTGTGACCAGTCTGGATGAAGTCGACCGTGTGACGAGCGGGCATTAGATGAGGAATTATTATGGCTGCAGCTAACAACGTATTCACCTGGCAAGGCACAGATAAATCAGGCAAAAAGACCAAGGGCGAAATTAGCAGCAGAAGTGCCACTGTTGCCAAAGTAGAATTACGTAAAAAGGGTATCAACCCGACCAAGGTAACCAAAAAGGGCGGTCTATTAGCCGGACTCCTCAGTGCCGGGCAAAAAATAACCCCAGCAGATATCGCACTGTTTACCCGACAACTCGCAACAATGATGAAAGCCGGTGTCCCACTGGTGCAGTCATTTGAGATTGTGGCGGACGGTATGGACAACGCTTCAATGAAAGCGCTTATTCTTAGAATCCGAGACGACGTTTCCGCCGGTAATTCCTTTTCCTCCGCTGTCAAAACAAATCCAGAACACTTTGACGATCTTTTTTGTAACCTTGTTGATGCAGGTGAGCAATCTGGTGCACTTGAAACCATGCTTGATCGACTGGCGACCTATAAGGAAAAAACAGAAGCAATAAAGGCGAAAATTAAAAGCGCCATGAACTACCCAATTGCTATACTGGTGATAGCCGGTATTGTATCAGGTCTGTTGCTGGTGAAGGTTGTTCCCCAGTTTGAAGAGATCTTCGCAGGATTTGGTGCCGAACTGCCCGAGTTCACCCAGATGGTTGTGAACATGTCTCGTTTCATGCAGGAATGGTGGTTCATGATCGTCGCCGCGATCGCCGCAGTTTTTTTTACCTACAGGGAAATGCACAAACGCTCCAAGAAAATACGAGATGGGCAGGAACGCCTGATGCTAAAACTCCCGGTCTTGGGTGACATACTAGACAAGTCCTGTATTGCAAGATTCGCTCGCACGCTATCGACAACTTTTGCAGCAGGTGTACCGCTGGTCGATGCTCTCGATTCAGTGTCTGGTGCCGCAGGTAACATCATTTACTATGAGGCGATCGTCAAGATCAAAGAGGAGGTGTCTGGCGGTGTCCAGCTTAACTACTCCATGAGGCAATCCGGTGTCTTTCCCAACATGTTGATCCAGATGGTCTCGATCGGCGAAGAATCAGGTGCACTCGACGCCATGCTTGACAAAGCAGCCACCTACTACGAAGAAATGGTAGACAACGCGGTGGATGGTCTGTCCAGTTTGATTGAACCGGTCATCATGTCATTCCTGGGTGTCGTAATTGGTGGTCTCATTGTTGCGATGTATCTGCCCATATTCTCCATGGGTGACGCAATCGGTGGAGGGGGCGGTCATTAACCAGGCAGCCTAAGCAGTTTTCTATGATCAGCCAGCTTGCCTTGTTCGAGGCAGAGTACCCACTGCAAGTATTCGCCATCAGTTTGGTATTTGGCTCGCTGATTGGCAGCTTTCTGAACGTCGTTATCCACCGCACGCCTATCATGATGCAAAAAGAATGGGAGTCGCAAGCTAACGAGGTCCTGGGCCAGGCAGAAGAGGCACAGGAATCTGAGACCTATAACCTGATATTCCCAAACTCGCACTGTCCGAAATGCGACTACACCATCAAACCATGGGAAAATATCCCGATAGTCAGTTACCTGTTCCTCAAAGGCAAATGTTCCTCATGTGGTAATCGGATATCTCCCAGATACCCGCTCATCGAACTAGTAACGGGTGTTCTCACTGCAATTGTGATCTTGAACTTCGGTCTGAATCTAACAGGTTTGACCTGCTGCATCCTGACATGGGCTTTACTATCGCTCGCACTGATCGATTTTGACCATCAGTTCATACCTGACGATATCACTCTACCAATGTTGTGGCTTGGCTTAATCTGTAACTACTTTGATCTGATAACACTTTTTGGCAACGCTTTTTGGGGCGCCGTTACGGGTTATCTGGTTCTCTGGTCAGTCTTTCAGGTTTTCAAACTCGTTACCGGAAAAGAAGGCATGGGGTACGGTGATTTCAAAATGTTGGCTATGCTCGGCGCGTGGATGGGTTGGCAGATGTTACCGTTAATTGTAATTCTGTCATCCATGGCTGGTGCCATTATTGGCGGCGCATTGATTTTCTTTGGTCGAGATCGTGCTGTTCCAATATCTTTCGGACCTTTCCTGGCAATAGCGGGTTGGATAGCTCTGCTCTGGGGTAATGAAATCACACAAATGTATTTAAAGTTCACGGCATTTTGATGGTATTTGTAGTCGGACTCACGGGCGGCATAGGTAGCGGCAAAACTGCCGTTTCTGATCGATTTGGCGAAAGAGGAATCACCATCGCAGATGCCGACGTTGCTGCACGTGTCGTGGTCGAACCCGGTACACAGGCTCTGGAGAAGATTAGCCAACACTTTGGTTCTGATGTGCTTGAGAATGGAGAATTGAATCGAGCAGCGTTGAGAGAGATTGTCTTTTCCAACGCTACGGAACGGAGATGGCTTGAATCAGTCACAGTTCCAGCCATCCTGCAGGAGCTACGAAGAATCCTGGATTACGCCTTATCTCCTTATGCCATCTTGATGCTCTCAAGTGGCAGCGGACGATCACCCTGGATAGACAGGCGACTTGTGATCGACGTCTCGCCAGAAGTACAGATTGAAAGGGTAGCAACACGTGATTCAAATACTCCTGAACAGATCAGGGCAATCATGAAGACACAACCCAGTCGCGAAGAAAGGTTAAAATACGCAGATGATGTTATCGTCAACGATGGTGATTTTTCGCAATTGGATCGCGAAATCACTCAGCTCCACCAACAATATCTGAACCTGGCAGAACAATGAGCGAATTGACTGTTAAATGTCCAAATTGTCAGAAAATTGTGCCCTGGAACTCACAAAGCACCTATCGTCCTTTCTGTTCTGAACGTTGTAGATTAATTGACCTGGGTGAATGGGCGGATGGAAAACGATTCATTCCTTCCGATGCTGAGAATGATGACGTAACCGCCTCTGACCTTGATAGAGATTAAATTGTGGCTTGACAAAGTCAAACGCAATAAATTGTGGCTTGACAAAGTCAAACGCAATAAATTGTGGCTTGACAAAGTCAAAGGCCGCGAAGCCCATGATCTAGGTTCGATATTCGGCGTTGATCCTCACATACTCATGTGACAAATCACTGGTCCAGACGGTTTCTTCGAAGCCACCCGCATTGAGATTGATGGAGATAGATATTTCTTCCTCCGAAAAAACAGCAGCACCTGCTTCTTCAGTAAAGCCCTTATGCTTGGTGCCATGGCTCATCAACTGAGTATCACCAATATGGACATCGAGTTTATTAATGTCGATGTCCACGTCAGCCTTGCCAATAGCCATGACAATACGCCCCCAGTTGGCATCACTGGCAAATAAAGCTGTCTTCATAAGAGGGGAATTTGCGACTGAGTAGGCAATTTCAAGGCATTCTCGCTGATTCTTGCCGCCACGAACGTTAACGGTAATAAATTTCGTCACCCCCTCTGCATCTCTGATGATCCCTTGTGCAAGTGTAAGGCAAAGATCCTGCAGTGCATTTTCAAAGGTCTCTCGCCAATCCGTGTCTGAATCGACATCAATTTCTGAGATTCCAGTTGCAGTCAGCATGGTCGAATCGTTAGTCGATGTATCACTGTCTACTGTGATCCTGTTGAATGATTTATCAACTGCGGTCTTCAGCATCTCCTGTAATGTCGATTCTTTAGCCTTAATATCTGTCGCTAAATAACACAACATGGTCGCCATGTTAGGCTGAATCATTCCAGAGCCTTTCGCAATTCCGGTTAGCGTCACGGTATTGCCGTTGATCTCAATTTGTCTCGAGGCAATCTTCGGTCGTGTATCCGTCGTCATAATCCCTTTTGCCGCATCAATCCAGTTGCTCTCAGACAGATCTGCTAATAGCCTGTCATAGGCATTGGTGATCTTGGCAACAGGCAATCGCTCCCCTATTACGCCGGTCGAAAACGGTATTATCGCTTCAGGGCCTACTCCCGTCTGCTCCGAAAGTGTTTTACAGCAGACCAGCGCATCATCAATACCTTGTTCACCAACACCGGCATTTGCATTGCCACTGTTTATTACAAAATACCTTGGAGAAGACAGTGACAGGTGATTCTTACCAACCTCAACTGGCGCTGCAGCAAAAAGACTTTTAGTAAAAACACCGGCCGTGACACTACCTTTGACAAACTCAAACATTACCAGATCGTTAGAACCATCTTCTTTGATGCCACACGATAACGATGCCAGACGTACACCTGGCACAATGCAATAATCAGTCGTGGCTTTGCCAATTGCCATTCGTTCGCACTCTCCTTTACGGCAGAAACAATTCTCAAATCATGCCGGATTCAGTCATGCCAACTTGCCGTGGCAGACTTTGTATTTTTTACCCGAACCACAAGGGCAAGGCTCGTTTCTCCCAACTTTCTTCTCTCTTCTTACAAACGGTGTGTGACTGGCTTCTTCAGGCTCTGCCATTGATTCTTCCATGGCATTTGCGCTTGTTTTCTGAAAATTCATTTTCGCCCTGGCTTCAGATTCCCGCCGTTTCCGTTCGATAGCATCCATATCCTCTGATTGTTGAAATTGTACTTGAGCAAGAAACTTAACCACTTCAAATTTCACTTTCTCGAGTAGCTCTTCGAACAATTGAAATGCTTCGCGTTTGTACTCTTGTTTGGGTTGTTTTTGAGCATATGCCCTGAGGTGAATGCCCTGTCGCAAATAGTCCATTGCGGCAAGATGCTCCTTCCAGAGTGAATCCAGAATCTGCAGCATTATCTGTTTTTCAAAAGTGCGGATACCCTCACCGATGATTTCACCTTTCTTGCTGTAAGCCACACGAACATCTTCAACAACCCTTCCTCGCAAGGTCTCCTCATGAAGATCATCGTCTTCATCCAGCCACTTCTGAAGCGGCAATGAGGCGCTGAATTCGGTATGTAAGGCCTGCTCGAGGCCAGAGACATCCCATTGTTCTTCCAGGCTCTGTGGAGGAATAAAACCATCAATCACCTGATTGATGACGTCTTCCCAGAGTACGTCCACGGTTTCCGAGACATCATCGACTTCCATCAGGTCAGTCCGCTGGCCATAGATCATTTGACGCTGATCATTTGCCACATCATCGTACTCAAGAAGCTGTTTTCTTATATCAAAGTTTCTGCCTTCAACATTTCGTTGCGCCTTTTCAATGGCACCGTTTAGCATCTTGTGTTCAATCGCTTCACCTTTTTCCATACCAAGCGACTGCATGATGCCTTTGATCCTGGGTGAAGCAAAAATCCGCATCAGATTGTCATCCATCGAAAGAAAGAACCTGGAGACGCCCGGATCACCCTGACGCCCTGACCTGCCACGAAGCTGGTTGTCGATTCTGCGACTCTCGTGCCGTTCAGTGCCAATGACATGCAGCCCACCGGCTTCAATGACCTTCGCGTGCTTCTCCTTCCATTGTTCCTTGATTTTCTCAGCCTGCTCATCCTCTGTATTCTTTAGCTCAGCTACTTCAGCTTCCCAATTACCTCCCAGAATAATGTCTGTACCGCGACCTGCCATATTAGTGGCAATCGTGACACTACCGGGATTTCCGGCTTGAGCGATAATTTCAGCCTCTTTTTGGTGAAACTTGGCGTTCAATACGCTGTGTTTGATTTTCTTCTTGTTCAGCGCCTTCGAAATAAGCTCTGACGATTCTACTGAGGCAGTTCCGATCAAAACTGGAGCGTTTTTAGCCTGTGCCGTGTGAATTTCGTCCACGATAGCATCGAATTTTTCATCCAAAGTAAGAAACATCAGATCATTCTGGTCATCACGAATCATAGGGAGATTGGTTGGAATAACGACGACATCAAGGCCATAGATCTGCATAAATTCAGGGGCTTCGGTATCAGCAGTACCCGTCATACCACTCAGTTTGTTGTACAGGCGGAAATAGTTCTGAAATGTCGTTGAAGCCAGAGTCTGACTCTCATTGGTAATCACTACATTTTCCTTGGCTTCAATGGCCTGGTGTATACCCCCGGACCACCTCCGTCCCGGCATAGTCCTGCCAGTATGTTCATCAACAATAACAATCTCATTGTCTTGAACAATATACTCAACATCATTTTGAAACAGGGTATGGGCCTTGAGAGCCGAGTGAACATGGTGAAGCAAAGACAGGTTGGCTGTACCATAAAGAGAATCTCCTTCCTGAAGCAATCCCTTCTTGATTAACAGTTCTTCTACCTTGAGGTGTCCTTCCTCGGTCAGTTCAACATCTTTTTGTTTCTCATCAACGAAAAAGTCTCCCGGAGGTTCATACTCGTTGGCCACATCTTCAGGTGTCTTCTCCTGGCGAGTCAGTTTCGGAATAATCTGATTTATTGCCTGGTACACTTCCGATGAATTCTCAACTCCGCCTGAGATGATAAGTGGGGTACGTGCTTCATCGATTAAAATGGAATCGACCTCATCGACGATCGCAAAATTCAGGTGCCGCTGTACTTTCTCCTCCAGGCTAAATGCCATGTTATCGCGGAGGTAGTCAAAGCCCACCTCGTTGTTGGTTGCATAGGTAATATCACAGTTGTAGGCGCTATATTTCTCTTCCTGGGTCTGTCCCGCATAAACGACACCAACCGTCATCCCTAATGCCTCATAAACCGGGGACATCCACTCAGCACCCCACTTGGCAAGGTAATCATTTACTGTCACCAGGTGAACACCGTCTCCCGAAAGTGCATTTAAAAATAGCGGCAACGTTGCTACGAATGTCTTGCCCTCACCGGTTCTCATCTCCGCAATACGTCCTTCGTGCAAAGTAATCCCACCAATCATTTGAACGTCGAAGATTCGCATGCCAAGGGTGCGCTTACCTGCTTCCCGTACGGCTGCAAAAGCTTCCGGTAAAATCTGTTCCAGGGTTTCACCCGCTAGCAGGCGTTCACTTAATTCCTGGCGTTTACCTTTTAATTGTTCTTCAGACAATCCCTCCATTTCTGCTTCGAAGTCGTTTATTTTCTGTACGACTTTTCCCATTCGCTTCAGTTCACGATCATTCTTCGTACCAAAGACCTTTTTTAAGAATTGCAATGCCATCGTCTGATGTCTCTGCCTGTATATGGTGGGGGATTACCTGTTCAGCGAATCGAATTCGCTGCAATCAACTGGTTGGGATGCCTGACTCAGCGACTGGCGCGATGAATATACGATGAGGGATCGACGACGCGACCGTTTTTGAATACTTCAAAATGAACATGGGGACCAGTGGATCGACCACTACTACCCATTAGACCGACAATCTGTCCTTTTTTAACAATATCTCCGACCTTGACTAACAACTCTTTGTGATGGCCATAACGGGTAGAAAATCCATTCCCGTGATTTACCTCAACCATTTCACCGTAGCCGTTTCGATCTCCTGCAAAAACCACCACCCCGGCGGCAACCGTGACAACGTCTGCACCCTCTTTCCCTGCGAAATCGACACCGTTGTGCCATACACGACGACCGGTAACTGGATCATTTCTCATGCCAAATCGTGAGGACATCCATCCCTTCAACGCGGGACGGCCGGCCAGGAATACATCGCTCTTCATCTTGCGGTCAACAATTAACGTTTCCAGAACTCCAAGTTGTCTTTCCCGATTTTCAATGTCAGCAGCCAGCTGGCTAAGTTGCGTTAAGTAGTTTGACGGCGTGATGTCGACACCTGTTTCGACGACAGGTCCACCCATGGCTGGCGGTTGGGAGAAATCAAATTCTCCCACATCCAGTTTTGCCACGGCTGTGAGCCTTTCCCCCAGAGCGTCGAGACGAACAATTCTCGCCTGTAGCTTCGCCAGTCTTAGCGCAGAGGCTTCCAGGTTGTCCTGAGCATCCCGGCTGGCAATCTCGATTTGACGATCCTGGTCTTTCAGTGCTTCGCGCCATTTACCAAACATCTCAGCGGTTTGGGCAGCTTCACCAACACCGTGTAGGTACGAAAGATAACTGATGGTCGCGGGAATACCGAGCAGACCTACAAAAGTAAGTCCAAGCAACAGTCCATTTGCTGAAAATGAACGGGACTTACCTGAATGATTATCGACTATGATGAACTTCATATATTTCAAATGTTATTATGAACCTTGTTCTTCTTTATTTCTTGTTCTTTATTCGCTTATCAATTCGCTTATCAAATGCCCAAGATTCCCAAATCCATCAAGAATCCAAATCAACTGCTCCGCCAGTCCAGGGGGCAGTTAAGGACAATCTTCAAACATTCGCAAGCACTATTGGCCATTGAAGCCGTCATTCGTAACATCGTACCTGGTGAAATCCAGGTTGCCTCTCTCAGCAAAGGCAGTTTGCATCTGGTAACACCGTCTGCAGCCCTGGCAACTCGTATTAAATATAGCCAAAAAGCTCTGATTTCCGCACTACGAAGACGCAAAAATCCGTTTTTCGTTAAAACCGTCAGAATTTCGGTGAGGCCAGAAATTCATAAGCAGCCAACGCCAGTCAAATCGGCGATACCTCCCTCGAAGGAAAATGCACGTTACATTGCCAACGCGGCTAAATATATCGAAGATGAGCCTTTGCGCAAAGCCCTAATTAGGTTGTCAAACAGGTCAATGTCTTCTTAAGTCAGGCTATTCAGTCAAAGCGGCCAATGAATAAGCACTAGGCAGCATATCCGCATCTTCAAAAGACACGATCTCCCATGCGTCCGGCTGTTCAATCAAGGCTGTTCTAAGCGCATGATTAGCCGCGTGCCCGGATTTAAAGCCGATAAACTCCCCAATAATACTGTGCCCGAGCAGATACAGATCCCCAATGGCGTCCAGGATCTTGTGCCTGACGAATTCATCCTTGTGTCGTAGGCCATCGTCATTCAGCACCCTGTAGTCATCCACGACAACCGCATTGTCCAGGCTTCCGCCCTGGGCCAGATTGCGCTCTCGGAGATGCTCAAATTCCTGCATCAAGCCGAATGTTCTGGCTCGACTCACCTCCTTTACAAACGAGGTGGTGGAGAAATTAAGAGTGGCTCTTTGTTCTTTGATCACCGGATTGTCATAGACAATCTTGTGACTCACCTTAAATCCATCAAATGGCTGGATTGTTGCCGATTGAGTGTGCCAACCGACGCCTTCCGGACCAGTGACACTAACTTTTTCCCTAATCCTGATGAATTTCTTTAAAACTCGTTGTTCTTCTACCCCAGCCGACTGAATCAGGAATACGAATGTCGCCGCACTACCATCCATGATTGGCATTTCCGGGCCATTAACCTCCACATAGGCATTATCAACGCCCAGTCCTGAAAATGCTGCCATCAGGTGCTCAATGGTCGAGATACGATGCCCACCACAGCTGATGGTGGTTGCGAGAGTCGTGTCCCCGACATAATCTGTCAATGCAGGGATCTCGATGGTCGGCTCGGTGTCCATCCGGATAAACACAATGCCGGTGTTGGCCGCTGCAGGTCTTAAGGTGAGGTACACCTTCTTACCCGTATGCAACCCTACGCCAGTTGCCCGAATCACATTCTTGAGTGTTCGTTGATTGATCATTATTCTTCTTATTAGGCCATATCCCCTAAATAGCGGCGCTATAGTACCAGAAATCCAATTACCCCGGTTACCCCGGTGATTTCAATATCATATGACTACAAGTTTGCGAATAAGTTGCACAACCTGGCTCACATATGAGTTTTTTCTCTCCTAATCTGCCTGACGCCTCAGAAATGCAGGAACATCCAGGTACTGCATGTCCTTCGGGGAATCCAAATCTGCTGAAGAACCTTCTGCTTCAGCCTTTCGCATCACGGTCGGAATCTCAAAGTCCCCATAATCGAGTGCACCTCCGGCAATCTTCTTCCGTGTATCGTCACGTGTATTGTCAATAACAGTCTTGGGTTTCTCGATCTCCTGATTTCCGAGCCCCGTCGCCACGACCGTCACTCGCAATTCATCAGTCATTTCCGGATCAATCACGGTCCCGACCACAATGGTGGCATTATCGGAGGCAAACTCTTCGACGGCAGCACCGACTTCAGAGAATTCACCCAGCATAATGTCGACACCAGCAGCGATATTCACGAGGATCCCGCGAGCACCATTAAAATCGATATCTTCCAATAGTGGACTGCGTATTGCCGCTTCTGCTGCCTCACGAGCCCGGTTCTCACCGCAGGCACTGCCTGATCCCATCATCGCAAGTCCCATCTCAGACATGACGGTTTTCACATCTGCAAAATCGACGTTGATCATCCCAGGACGAATAATCAGATCTGCAATTCCCTGAACAGCATCCGACAACACGTCATCGACAGTGCCGAAAGCTTCAAGCAACGGCGTATCTTCTCCCATGATGGTCAGCAGTTTCTCGTTGGGAATGGTGATAAGCGAATCAACATGGACAGAAAGCTCCTTAATCCCTTCAATTGCCTGTGCCATGCGCTTCTTGCCTTCAAAAACGAAGGGTTTGGTCACAACAGCTACCGTCAAAATTCCAAGACCCCGGGCAATTTCTGCGACAATGGGTGCTGCGCCAGTGCCCGTACCACCACCCATACCGGCAGTGATGAACACCATGTCAGCTCCCCTTAGGGTCTCAGCAATTCGTTCTTTATCTTCCAAAGCGGCTTCTTTCCCCATTGCTGGATTTGCTCCAGCACCAAGTCCTTTGGTCACTGCCTCTCCAAGTTGTAATAGTGTCTTAGAGGACAAACTGTGCAGCGCCTGGGAATCCGTGTTGGCACAGATGAAATCAACACCATCTATGTCCTGAACTACCATATGCTCAACAGCGTTACCACCGCCTCCACCGACACCAACGACCTTGATCACTGCGTGTTGTGGTGCACTATCAACTAACTCAAACATACTCAACCCTCCTGAGGTTTGACTCGTACTTCAGTAAAAAAACTTATTAGTAATTTCCTAGCAACCAACTCTTTACCTTACCAACCATTCCGATCATTGCCGGGGGTGGCATGGCAACACCTTCACCTTGTTGTTTAGCGCCGTAGAGCAACAAGCCAACAGCTGTTGAATAAATTGGATTACGGACTATGTCCGCAAGACCTGTAATTCCCGCTGGATTGCCAATGCTGACTGGCATATGGAAAATTTCTTCTGCCAGTTCGATTACACCTTCCATCTTGGAAGTTCCGCCAGTGAGTACAATTCCAGCTGCAATCAGATCTTCAAATCCACTGCGCCGTAATTCAGCCTGAACTAAAGTAAAAAGCTCGTCGTAGCGAGGTTCAACCACTTCCGCCAATGCCTGACGCGACAAATCCCTGTCGGAACGATCCCCAACACTCGGTACCTTGATTGTCTCATTCTCTCCAGCAAGACTTGCCAGTGCACAGGCATACTTTATCTTTATCTCTTCTGCATTGGGTGTTGGCGTTCTCAACGCCATTGCAATATCGTTGGTTACCTGGTCCCCCGCTATAGGAATAACGGCTGTATGTCGAATTGCACCGTCAGTAAACACTGCGATGTCAGTCGTACCACCACCAATATCGACCAAACAGACACCCAGTTCTTTCTCATCTTCTGTCAGTACTGCGTAACCAGAAGCAAGCTGTTCGAGAATAGTATCTTCCACTTCCAATCCACATTTTCGAATGCACTTCTCAATATTCTGGGCTGCATTAACTGCACAGGTAACGAGGTGAACTTTAGCCTCCAGCCTGACACCTGACATTCCCAGGGGTTCCTTAACACCCCCTTGTGCATCGATGACATACTCCTGAGGTAAAATGTGAAGAATCTTCTGATCCGCAGGAATGGCAACAGCCTGAGCCGCGTCAATGACGCGCTCTATGTCAGGTTGAAAAACTTCTCGGTCTCTTATGGCAACGATGCCATGTGAATTGAGACTACGAATGTGGCTACCGGCAATCCCCGCGTACACCGAATGAATCTGACAGCCCGCCATAAGTTCAGCTTCTTCCACAGCCCTTTGAATCGATTGCACCGTGGATTCGATATTTACAACCACCCCCTTCTTGAGACCTCGGGAGTGGTGACTGCCAATACCAATTATTTCCACTTCACCTTCGGGAGACACTTCTCCAACAATGCTGACAACTTTAGAGGTGCCTATATCCAATCCGACAATCATTTGACTTTGTAGTGAATCAGTCATAATTTTTGTTCTCTCTGCGAGTTAAAGGTTTTAGCGACTTCAATACCTTCTACGGTATTTTTCCAACTAACTGCGACGCCGTTTGAATAACGGGCATCAATACTGCGCACTTCATCAAGTTTTCCATTCAGATCAACGTGCCCAGCAACTTTCAACAATCTCTGAATTCTTTCCATTAACTCATCCTTCCCCAACAACACCTCTATACCCATGTCGTTGACGAACACCCAACCACCTCTGCTGTTAAGTCTCAAAATGTCAATCGAACGTCCTTCTTTCAGCAGGGCATTGTTCAGCCGTTGATACTGCTGCATTACTTCCATCTCTCTACCCGCATGACCGTATAGCTGTGTGAGTGGACCCACTCTTTTTGACAGGTTGTAAGCAGATACATATTCAGATGAAAACACTTTCCCCCGATCATTGATGAATGCATCATCATTCCAGAGTGCAATCGCTATTTCTGGTTCAATACTGATCACAAGACCATCCGGCCAGTGTCTTTCTACGGCTGCATGCGCTACCCATGATTTGGCTTCCAGTTCTTTCTTTATGTTCTCAATATCGGCATTCTCAGCCGCGAAATCAGAAAGCCATACGAAGATTTCACTGCGTTGTTGCGCACTGATGTTGCCTGTCACGGAGATATACCTGGTCTCATATGCCATATCGTCGAGAGCGTAAAGTGCTAACCCCAGTCCAAGCACAGCCACTGCAACTGCCATCGTGTTTTTAGGCCTTATGAGCATATGCAGGAACTCTTTCATCCAACCTCTCCCTTATCGGTATTCCAACGATCCCTCAGAGCACGGGCCAATTTACTGGTTTCACCAGCTCCTTGAGTAAGCACAAAATCACCGGCTGAAACTATCTCATCAAGGAGTGCTGGCACCTGCTCTATATCAGAAACAAAATTAACAACCTGATCACTTTTTCTCGAGATCGCCTTATCCAGATCCTCTCCGGTAGCCCCAACAATAACTTCCTCACCAGCAGCGTAGACGTCGAGGAGAATTAATCTGTCTACGCTTGACAAGACATCGACGAACTGATCAAACAGTTCAAGAGTTCGACTGTATCGATGGGGCTGATAGACCATGATCAGACGCCGCTCAGGCCATCCATTGCGCACTGCTTCAATCGTTGCTTTAACTTCACTGGGATGATGGCCATAGTCATCGACCAGTAAGAAGCAACCATCACCTTTTCTGAATTCACCATGCATCTCAAATCTGCGACCCACACCCTGAAAATTACGCAGACCAACGACGATATCTTCATCCGACACACCTTCATCAGTCGCTATCGCAATCGCGGCAAGGGCGTTTAGTGCATTGTGTCTCCCTGGTATCGTCAAGCTGACCTCAATCTCACTCATGTCTTTTCTTACTACTGAAAAAAGCGATTTACCTTCTTCTTGTCTGTAGTTGTACCCACAGACATCGGCTTCCGAGTCGAAACCATAGGTGATGACTGGTCGTTGGACCGAGGGCAACAACGACTTGACTGCAGGATCGTCAATACATGCAACTAACAATCCGTAAAAGGGGAGATTATGAATAAAGTCCAAAAAAGCAACTTTGAGTTTCTCAAAGCTGCCTTCATAAAAACTTAAGTGATCTTTATCAACATTGGTTAAAACAGCAACCATTGGTTGCAGATGTAGAAAGGACGCATCGCTCTCATCCGCTTCGGCAACCATGAATCGACTTGCGCCAAGTTTGCCGTTCGATTCCGTACTGTTTAGCAATCCACCGATAATAAAGGTTGGATCCAGCCCGGCCTCACCTAGTACTGACGCAATCAAACTGGTTGTTGTGGTTTTTCCATGGGTTCCTGCAACTGCGATACCATGTCGATAACGCATTAATTCACCTAACATCTCAGCACGTCGAACCACCGGTACGCGATTTTCTCTGGCGCAACTTACTTCGGGATTGGCGGGATCAATCGCAGATGACACCACCACGACGTCAGCCATATTGACGTTCTCTTTTCTGTGGCCGATCTGAATTTCAGCGCCTAGCTCACTCAAGCGTTTTGTTATCAGAGATTCAACATTGTCCGATCCCGAAACCTGATATCCCTGATTCAGCAATACTTCTGCAATGCCGCACATACCAGCACCACCTATACCGACGAAATGTATACGATTTATCCTGCGCATTTCAGGCACATCAATTGCTAACCGAGAAAACTGACTACCCACGAGCCTTCGCCTCAGTTACTTGATCATTCACGACGTCACGGCATTCGTATTCTACTCTGAGTAACATCGCTATCAGTGCACAGCTGATTATCAGACTGTTCCCACCGTAGCTGAGGAACGGCAGTGTGAGTCCCTTGGTCGGAAGCAACCCAATGTTTACGCCAATATTGATTACCGCCTGGATCCCCAGCAACAGAGCAATGCCAAAAGCCAGGTAAGCATGAAAATCATATCCCTGATTCTGGGCCTTTTTTCCGATGAGTAATGCTCTTAACACCAGAATGGCAAATGCAAGAATAACGATTATCGCACCGATGGCACCAAGTTCCTCTGCCAGTATGGAGAACATAAAATCAGTATGTGCTTCAGGCAGAAAGAAAAGTTTCTGGATACTGTTACCCAGCCCCAAACCGAACCACTCACCACGACCAAATGCAATCAGTGCTTGTGTGAGCTGGTAACCGCCATCAAACTGATGTGCCCAGGGATCCATGAAACTGGTAATTCTCTCAAGTCGATAGGGTTTCCAGCTAGCAACAACAAAAGTGATGACAACAAATATAGTAATGATCGGTAAGAAATGCCGTAACGGAACGCCTGCCAGGAAAATGACGCCCATAACTGAAGCCACAATAACAACCGAAGCACCAAAATCCGGCTGCTCCAGCAGCAGTAGTACCATCAATGACACAAGGGCGAGTGGTTTGGCGAAACCAACCACGGACTCATTAATATCTTCTCGCCTTCGCACCAGATAGCCGGAGATGTAAACAATAGCAAACAGTTTTACGAACTCTGAACCCTGAATCGTGGCAAACCCCAATGAGATCCATCTGGTGCTGCCATTAACAGTACGGCCAACACCGGGCATCAAAACAGCTATTAGCAGCGTAAAACTTAAAAGCAGCAAAACCCAGTCGATTTGCTGCCACGACCGCACAGGAACCGTAATCAGCAACGCAGCGACGCCTACACTGATAGCAACATATACGACATGTTTGATGAACAGATGGAATGGATCACCATAGATTCGAGCTGAGATTTCCATCGAGGCAGAGCCAACCATCACAATCCCAATCATCAATAGCAGCAACGAAATTCCAGCTACTGTTACGTCAACCGGGCAATCTAGAGGGGATTCTTTTTTAAGTTTCCTGGCCGGATTCATGCGAAGTTCTCCATGACCAGGCGCCCGAATTCATCGCCTCGATGCTCATAGTTATCGAACTGATCCAGACTCGCACAGGCAGGCGACAACAACACCTGATCCTGATCCCGAACTTCATCAATCAGGTGAGCGATAACCTGCTCAAGCGTTTCACAAACCACGGCATCTACATGCAGCATTGATGCAATAACTTGCCTGTCTTTGCCAAAGACAAAACATCTCCGCACCTGGGACATCAGTGGTGCAAGATCGCTTAGGTCGGCTCCTTTGCAGTCACCTCCCAGGATAAGCACTATCTGCCTGCCAGCTTCGAACAATCCTTCGATAGCGGCTCTGGTTGAACCAGGATTCGTTGACTTGGAATCGTTGTAAAAGTCTGCACCTGAAAAAGCCCCAAGCCATTCACACCTGTGTGGAAGACCCGGATATTTTTCGAGCGCACAAATCATGTCGTGCGTCGTCAACCCAACGGCGTGACCAATAGCCAGTGCGGCTAGTGCATTCAACCAGTTATGTCTGCCTCGTAATCTGAGGGACTGAGTATCCAGCAGCAATTTATGTCCATGACTTAAGTATGTTCTACCTTCAACTGTACGAATACCAAATTCCTTTTCAGCACTGGGCTCATCTAAGCCGAAAGTGAGCTGTTGCACCTCAGATGAAAGGTTGAAGTCAAAGTCCAGGTCCCGGTTTAGGATCGCAACTTTACATCCCCGATAGATCCGGGCCTTGGTCTCATAGTAGTGAGTTACATCCCGGTATCGATCGAGATGATCTGGTGTCAGGTTGAGAATGACCGCCACTCCTGCATTCAATTGCTCAACCACCTCTAATTGATAACTTGATACCTCAAGTATGTACAGGTCATGGCCTTCATTAAGCATATCAAGGCAAGGCGTACCGATATTTCCTCCGACACCTGCATCAACACCTGCAGCACTGGTCATCTCAGCAACCAACTTTGTCACAGTGCTTTTTCCATTAGACCCGGTTATCGCAACAAAAGGTTTATCAACCTCGTCTGCAAATATCGCGATGTCACCAGTAATTCTCGCACCATTCTTTGCCGCTGTTTGAATCGCTTCCGACTGTAGCGGTACGCCCGGACTCAGGATAATTTCCTCTGCCTTGACCAACCGCTCCAGATCCATCTTCGAAAAATGAACCTCTGGCAGTTCCTCTTTAAGTTTCGCAAGTAAATATGGATGCTCCGCCTGGTCAACAATCGAGAATGGAATTCCTTTGCGCGTCAGGTACATCGCGCAGGAATAACCAGTTTTCCCCAGCCCTACTATCACTTTATGATTCCTCGTCGCCACGCTGCACACCTAAATACTTTTCGACCTCAACGTAGTCGCTGAAACTAATTCTTTTGCCGTTCACTTCCTGATAGTCTTCATGACCTTTACCGGCTATTAAAATAACATCATCTGATTTAGCATATGTGAGAGCATATTCAATCGCCTCCGCTCTATCAGCTAGCACTCTGATACTGGCGTCCTTGTGCGCACCCTTAAGTATGTCGTCAATAATGACTTCAGAGGATTCGTCTCGTGGATTGTCATCTGTAATGATCGTGTGATCGGCCAAGCGAGTCGCAATTTCGCCCATTTCCGGTCGCTTACCTTTGTCTCGGTTACCGCCACATCCCATCACACACCAGATATCAGAATCACTATGTAATCGCACTGCCTTAATGGCCTTCTCTAGCGCATCGGGTGTATGTGCGTAGTCAATAACAACATTTGCACAGTCGCCACCAGGCATGAGATCCATGCGGCCCTTGACGTTGGTTAACGCAGCTGATGCCCGGGATATCTCATCCTGCGAGTATCCCTGCAGCCCAAGTACGGCAACAACAGCCAGAAGATTACTCACATTAAAATCTCCCAGCAGACAACTGGTTAGCTGAACATTACCCCACGGTGTCGCGACTTCTGAATTAAACCCATGTGATGTAAAGGCCAGGTTCCGACAGAAAACGCTGGCTTGTGAATTGGTAAGGCTATAGGTCAGCAGCTCAACACTGGCATCAATTTTTCCAATCAATTGCTCACTAAAGCTATCATCAAGATTGATAACAGCTGCTTTGAGCCCTGGAATTTCAAAGAGTTTCTGTTTCGCCCTTTTGTATCCATCGAACGATTCGTGATAGTCGAGATGATCACGGGTCACGTTGGTCAGAACTGCTATATCGACGTCAATTCCACCTAACCGGTCTTGAACAATGCCATGAGATGAAGCTTCAAAACTGACTACCTTGGCACCCTGATCACGCAATTCAGCAAGAATCTCCTGAAGAGAAATTGCATCCGGCGTTGTTAATCCCGGATTCTTTACCCGATCCCCAGTGCCGTATCCCATCGTCCCAACAACACCACTCGGTTTACCCAGAAAATCCAATGCGGTGGCTATGAACTGACTGCAAGAAGTTTTTCCATTGGTTCCAGTGACACCAATCATTGTCATTGACGCAGAAGGACAATCGTAAAACAGACCGGCAATCTGCCCTCTCCGACTTGACAGGTCATTTGCCTCGAAAATCGGCACGTTATAATCGACTTTGTTTTCGACCTTAGAGTCGCATACAACTGCCGCAGCAGATTTATTCGCTACTTCCGAAATATAATTTTTTCCATCAAAATCAGTTCCTGTAACCGCCAAAAAAAGATCCCCTTTTTGAACCTTTCTGCTATCGTCAGTAATCCCGGTTATCGGAATATCGATCGGCAAGCTGAGTTCTGGTAAGAGCTGAGTCAGCATTTTTTGCACCTAGGCAGCCTCTTCCAGATTGTCTGGCGGAACATTCAAGAGTCTCAATGCTTCAGACATGATTTTTGAAAACAATGGCGCTGCAATAGCACCGCCACCATATTTATCCCCCTTTGGGTCGTTAATCATCACGACACCGACCAGGCGAGGTCTTATCACCGGTGTCATACCCACAAAGAAAGCCAGATGTCTCGTATCCTCATATCCAGCTTTACCTACCTTTCGTGCTGTACCTGTTTTACCGGCAACAGAGTAGGCGTTTATCGATGCCTTCGAGCCAGTACCTTCGGTGATGACTCTTGCCAGCATTTTCTTGATATCGTCTGAAATTTCTTCACCCAAGACTCTTCTGGATTCGACATTCTGGCCGGTCAGTAAAGTGATCGACTTCTTCACACCACCCGAGGCAATAACCTGGTAGGCTGCAGCAAGCTGCAACGGTGTAACCTGCAGTCCATACCCATAAGCAAAAGTCGCTCGCTCGATGTCACTCCATCTGCGACGATTAGGCAGATACCCGTTACTTTCTCCTGGAAAACCGATTCCTGCACTCTGGCCGAATCCAACTTCAGAAAACATGGTGTAGATCTCATATTCATTGAGACTCAATGCCAGTTTCGTAATACCCACCTGGCTTGATTTCGCAATAATGCCGCCTAAATCAAGAACGCCCATGTTCCTAGGATCAAGAATCGTCTTTTTTCCTACTTTTATAAATCCGGGACTGGTATCAATGGTCGAGTCTCTCTGGTATTCACCACTCCGCAACGCAACCGCAACAGTGAAGGGTTTCACCGTTGAACCGGGCTCAAATATGTCAGTAACGGCCCTGTTGCGAATACTCGCAAGGTCAAGGTCGACCCGGTTATTTGGATTATAGGATGGCTGATTGACCAGAGATAAGACTGCACCACTCTCCACATCAAGGATAACTACTGCCCCTGATTCAGCCTTGTAATAATTTATGGCGCTTTTCAGTTCACGGTAAGCAAGGTACTGCAACCGCAGGTCAATACTTAAATCAAGACTCTTGCCCGCAACCATTTCATCGACAGGCATGACATCCCGAATGATCTCTCCATAAGGGTTCTTCAGGACCTTTTTCTTACCTGGCTTGCCTTCCAGCCAGGTGTTGTATGACAGTTCCACGCCCTCCTGGCCACGATCATCAACATTTGTAAAACCAACCAGGTGGGCCGCCACTTCACCTGCCGGGTAAAAGCGCTGATACTCCCGCTCCCCATAGACTCCCTTGATACCAAGGTCGAGAATGCGCTGGGCATTCGGCGGCGGCATATGTCGTCTCAGGTAGACGAACTCTCTTGCCGCATTACGTCCAAGCTTTTTCTCAAAGTCTGATGGCGGAACTTCCAGCAACAATGCTAAAAAGTCCAGCTTGCCCGGATTCTTGAGCAGTTCTTGGGGATTAGCCCAGAGTGATACCACCGGCGTACTCACCGCCAGAGGTTTACCCTGCCTGTCTCGAATCATGCCACGATGTGCGTTTATCCTCTCCATCCGAATAGTTCGGGCATCTCCCTGATCCTGTAAAAAGTCATTGTCGAATGCATGCAGGTAGATAACCCGGGCGCACATCGCGCCTGTCATAATTACAAACGCCAGAATCACAAGATGGACTCGAATGCTTTCCAGTATCATCGCTTCACAATCACCATATTCTTAGCCAAAGGTGGTTTCATACCCAACTCATCTCGTGAAACACGATCAACACGCGTGTAGTCTGCCCAGGCACTTTGCTCCAACAGCAATTTTTCATATTCGCTATCCAGGTTGTCAGTCTCGAGATCAATCACCTGTAACTGTGCATACATTTGTCTTGTTTGATGGGCAGAAAGCGCCACGCCAATCGAGGATACGAGTACTAGCGCCATCAAAATGCCAGTACTGAGTTGTTTCCAGGTAAACAACCAATGGGTAATATCCATTATTAAACTGGTTCGAGTCATCTCAGTTTCTCCGAAACACGCATGATCGAACTACGTGCGCGTCGATTGCGCTCGATCTCTTTAGCAGATGGTTTAACCGGTTTCCCAACAAGTTTAAGATGTCGCTTGATCTGGGCATCAGGAATAGGAAGCCGATCTGGCAGTGTTTCTCCTTTCGCCATATTGCGCATGAATCGTTTTACAATTCGGTCTTCAAGTGAATGAAAGCTGATTACGACCAGTCTTCCTCCTGTTACCAACAAAGGCACAGTCGCCTCAAGCAATGTTTCCAGTTCACCTAATTCATCATTGATATAAATGCGAAAGGCCTGAAACGATCTAGTCGCAGGGTGTTTGTTGGGATCACGCCGGGGAATTGCCGTCTCAATGATGTCAACCAGTTGCTGGGTGGTTGTAATCGACTGCAGCCTCCTGACATCAACAATGTTCCGGGCAATTCGACGTGCGAAACGCTCTTCTCCATACTTTCTAAGTATGAAAATAATGTCTCGTTCTTCTGCCACAGCCAGCCATTCTGCTACTGTCTGTCCCCGGCTTTGGTCCATCCTCATATCCAAGGGACCATCCTGATTAAAACTGAAACCACGCTCTGACTGATCTAATTGAGTAGATGACACGCCAAGGTCAACCAAAACACCATCCAGGGGTTGGAAATCATATTCCGCGACAAAGTCAGCTATATTCCTGAACGAACCGCGTACAACCACCACACGACTGTCATCGCCATACTTATCAATTGCGTGTTCGATGGCAGCCTGATCTTTATCTATCACCATCATCCGACCCTGCTCTGTCAGTCGATCCAGAATCATTTCGCTGTGTCCACCTCTGCCGTAGGTACAGTCGATGAATGCGCCATCCGTCTTCATAACAAGAGCCTCTACCGCTTCCTGTTTTAGTACTGACTCATGCTCTGTCATTAAAGAGACAAGTTCTCTAATTCTTCCGGGATCTCAAGAGCAGCCTCATCTCCCAGCCACGAGTCTCGTCTCTCGTGCCATTTTTCCTCTGACCACAACTCCAGCTTATTACCCTGACCCAGCATGACGCTCTTCTTATCCAGCCCGGCGTACTCACGCAAAGGAGGTGTCAGTTGCAGACGCCCGCTACCATCAAGTTGGATATCTGTGGCATGGCCGATGAGTAGCCTCTGGACCCTTCTTGCCGCTCGATTGAAACTGGGGAGTGCTTCGACCTTTCTCTGAATGTCTTCCCACTCGGACTGTGGATAGATAAGCAGGCAACGTTCTTCTGTATCGATGGTGACAACCATTTCGCCGCCGCAATGCTGCATGAGATACTCGCGATAGCGAGTCGGAACCGCCAGGCGTCCCTTCGCATCGAGATTTATGTTGTTTACACCCCTGAACATTGTTAAGACCTTCTTTAATCACAAATCATTGAGATTCAGCAAGCTAAAAAACAACACAAAAGCACACAATTACCCACTTTTTCTCACTGTGCACGATAAGAATGCAGGCGATCCTTGTCAAGTCATGTAACGGGTAATTTGTCTTTAAAACACAATGACTTAGCGATTTTTCCGAAGTCTTGTAGAGAGGTTTTGAGATAAAGGAAATCAATACATCGAGATAGACACTATACTTAAAGTAGATTCTTAAGTTATTAATATAATAGAATGATTAGGAATAACTAGAATATTTTTATATAGCAAAAGTGAATTAAAAGAGCCAACCGATAAGCCGGGTTCTGTCGCGGACAATCATTCATCTAGGATCCACGTCACCATGGACCTCAAGCGACCTACCCGAATCCGGCGCGGGACACGCCATTGGATTCCTATTTGGTCTTGCTCCAGGTGGGGTTTACACTGCCAGACACGTTACCGCATCTGCGGTGCGCTCTTACCGCACCATTTCACCCTTACCCGGTCAAACCGGGCGGTATATTTTCTGCTGCACTTTCCGTGGACTCACGTCCCCCAGGTGTTACCTGGCACCTTACCCTGTGGAGCCCGGACTTTCCTCTACTGAAATATCAATAGCGATTGCCTGGTTGGCTCAACAGACAGCCTAATGGCAGATAGAGGAACAGACAAACTATTTCTCAGACTTCAGGGTTAGAGCCAAATCGTAGTAATACTTCTTGGCAACGCCCGTTAACTTGTGAGCAACATTTGCAGCCTTCCCCGGGGGCAGTTCTTCGAGCAAGGCTTTCATTAGCTTCAATTCGTCGTAGTCGAACTTATTTTCATTTGCGCCACTTACCACAACTACAAACTCGCCCCTGATGACAATTTCTTCTGAAGATAACTTTTCTCGCAAAGTACCCAATTCACCATGAGAAATCTGCTCAAATCTCTTGGTCATTTCCCTGGCGATTGTTGCCAGACGGCCGCTGCCGAAGATATCAACCAGGTCATCCAGCATCTTCTCAATTCTGTGTGGGGATTCAAAAAACACAAGGGTCCTTGACTTCTGTTTCAAGTCACCCAACCTGGCTTGACGGGCAGCCTTCCTGGTCGGTAAAAAACCTTCAAAACTGAATCTGTCAGTTGCCAGGCCCGAGGCTGAGAGTGCTGCTAACAAAGCGCTGGCACCCGGAATTGGTACTACCTCGACTCCGTGCTCATGTGCAGCTTTGACCAGACGATAACCAGGATCAGATACTAATGGCGTTCCTGCATCTGAGATCAGCGCGACATCTATTCCAGCGACCAGTTTGTTTATCAGCATATCCGTCGCGGCAACTTCATTGTGATCGTGATAGGCAACCAGGTTTGTCGTGATCGAATAGTTCTGTAGCAGCTGCCCGCTGTGGCGAGTATCTTCTGCGGCAATCAAATCGACCTGCTCAAGGATTTCCAGCGCCCTCTTAGAAATATCTTTAAGATTTCCGATTGGCGTCGCAACAATATAAAGGCTCAAAGAACTTTTCCTGGCTGTCTGTGGTCAATTACTTACAGCGGGTGGCTGCAATTTCGGTTAGGATGCTCTAATTGTAAATCCACAAGCCAGCAAAAGCAGCTACCAGCAACAAAGAACATCATTGGGTTTTCCGTATTATCAAAACACGAACCATAAATCGAGTTTACGTTCCAGCAGTACAGCCTGTTATCCGATCTGTGCTGCAAACTGCATTACTGACAGCCACATTGATCTTCCTTCTGATCCTCTCAGGCTGCGAATCGACCCCGCGACAACAGCCCGTGGTCGCTGAACAAACGTCCGAAGAGCCAGCACCAGTTGACGAAATCCAATCGATACTCTCCTCAACTGACAAGACAACCTCCGCCAGGGGAAACAATCTCCGACTTCGTGCAGCAGAGATGGCGACGGCTAACAGAGATCTCCAGGAAGCGCTGACTATTCTTAGCTCTGTTGACGACATCTCAGATCGATCAAATGCCATAAGATACATCCTTCTGCAGGCAGAAATCGCCATCCAACAAAACGATTCACAGAGGGCCCTGATGTGGTTAGCGGACAATCGCCTGTCGGCTACTCGCTTAACTCAGCAAGACCAGATTGAAGTCGGTCAACTCAGAGCCCGTGCCTATTTTGCCGGTCGAAATTACATTGCCAGCGCGAGAGAACGCATTTTTTTTGATTCTCTTCTTACCCCATCCGAGCGTGAAGATAACCGGCAGGAAATCTTCCGGGCTCTGCTGGAATTGCCAGCAAGAAGCCTGGCGTCTCAAGCGAAGAAAGCGATAACCAGCGAACTGCGAGGATGGTTGTCTCTTGCAGCCATGACCAAACAACATCAAAACGACCCTCTTAAGCAACTGCGAGAACTAAACCGATGGAAGAAAGTCTGGTCAAGCCACCCGGCTGCAGTAAACCTGCCCAACAGCTTGCAGACCCTGTCTAAGGTCGTGGCGAACCAACCCAAGACTATTGCGCTGTTGTTACCACTACATGGAAACCTGGGGACTATCGGCCGATCTATCAGAGATGGGATCCTTGCCGCACGATTCAAGCTGGAATCCGACGTCAACATCTATATATATGACACCAGCACGGACCACATCCAAACCCTGGTGAACCGGGCTGTGGGAGCCGGCGCAGAGATCATCATTGGCCCGCTAGAAAGATCTCTGGTTACAGAACTGGCGCAGATGGATCAACTACCTGTACCGGTACTGGCTCTGAATCGAGCAGAAAAAGGCATCACACAGCCGGATCTTTACCAGTTTGGCTTAGCACCAGAAGACGAAATGGTTCAGGTTGCCGATCAGGTTTTCAAGGAAGGCAAACGCGATGCCATTGCTATCTATCCAGACACTGACTGGGGTGTAAGAAACTATTCCGCTTTCAGAAATCGCTGGGTGTCTCTAGGTGGAAATATCATTGATACAGCAGAATATACCCAGCAACGGGATTACTCCGATCTGATAAAGTCTTTACTGGATGTGGATCAAAGTGAACAACGGGCAGCGGATTTGCGTCGAATCACAGGACAAAAATTCGAGTTCACTCCGCGCCGAAGGCAAGACATCGATTTTGTCTTCCTGCTGGGTAACCAGTCACAGGCGAGAGGCATCAATCCCACTCTTGCGTTTTTCTATGCAGAAGATATCCCCGTCTATTCGACATCCCATATCTATGAATTCAACGATTCCAGGATTGAATCCATTGATCTGAATGGAATCAGATTCTGCGATATCCCCTGGAAGTTGACTGACACTGACATCATTCAGACTGATGTCCAATCAGCATGGTCAAACTCGAAAACCCAGCTCGCACCATTTTACGCACTCGGGGTTGATGCATTTCGTTTGTACCCCAGGCTTCAACAGCTGAAAGAGGTCTCCGATACACGGATTTTTGGTGCGACAGGGGTGCTGCGTCTTAATCCAGACAATGTGCTTGTCAGAAAACTCATGTGGGCTCAGTTTACAGACGGTCAGGTTGTTTCAAGACCGCTGGTTATGGAGTCACTGTGAAAGCCCAGCAACTTGGCAACGCCGCGGAAGACTCCGCACTCGATTATTTAAAAGCAAGTGGTTTAACATTAGTTGAGAAAAACTACTTATGTGAAATGGGCGAAATAGATCTCATCATGAAAGATTCAAATGCACTGGTTTTCGTAGAGGTACGCCTTAGAAACAACTCACGATATGGGACCGGTGCAGAAACAGTGACTCAAAACAAAATACGAAAGATCATCAACACCGCACAACTCTATTTAACAAGGCATCCAATTAAAGGGGATCTTGACTGCAGATTTGATGTCATTTCAATGGATGGCAAGATTGACTGGATACAAAATGCCTTTACACTCGACTAACTCGTTGGAGACTTACATGGCCAAACATCTTCGCAACGCATTGATACTCAGCCTAATCTTATTGCAAGGGTGTGCGATTACTGGCCCCGTTTCCGAGGATCTGGGGAAACGAACCCTAGGTACCAAACTGGATGATCAGGGGATTAAATCTCGTGGTAAGGCAAACATCAAAAGTGCGAGTGAGCAATTGGACAAGGCTCACGTCAACATCACCGCGTTTAACGGCGTCGTTCTGCTGACGGGTCAGGTACCCTCGGAGGAGGCAAAAAACCTTGCGGTAAGATCAATCGAGGATCTTCGCAAGGTTAAACTGATCCACAATGAACTTGAAGTGGCTGGTCCCATTTCGTTTATGGCAAGAACTAATGATTCGTTGCTAACAATGAAGGTTAAAACTGCAATGATCTTCGATGAGAATACTGACGCCAATCGAATCAAAGTTGTTACTGAGAATGGCGTTGTCTATCTAATGGGATTGTTGACCCGGAATGAGGCAGATGCCGCAGTGACGACCGCCCGAGGTGTTTTTGGTGTACAGAAGATCGTCAAGGTTTTTGAATATACTAACTGAGACCAACAGAATTGAATTTCCGAATTACGTGTCCGAAAGTGAAAGACATAGTATCAGGGCAGCACAGGGTTGGCATTGAGACGTATCCGAGATCATAAGGATCGCACTACCCGGTTCGAGGCGCTTTCTATTTTATGACCTTAAGATCCGGTGGTCTATTCTTCTTGGCTGGTTTGGGTGGTGGCTCAGGCTCAGCTTCTTCCCTCGGAAACCACATGCCTTCGCCATTTTCCTTGGCCACTATCCCCATCACCGCTTCCATCGGCGCATATATCTCATAAGGAACGCCACCGAACCGACCACTGAATGCGACATGATCATCACCGATCACCAAATCACGGATCGCTGTAGCACTGATATTCAACACAATCTGACCGTCCTTTACGTACTCCATGGGCACGGATGTGTCACCTACAGCTGCATCAAGAATCAAATAGGGTGTGTAACCATTATCGATAATCCACTCGTTGATAGCGCGCAGTAGATATGGGACTGATGAAGTCATTGCCATGGTTGCCGCCTGAAAACCAATCAGAGTCACATTGTGTTTTCGATGTTGCCTGCATATGTCCAGACAACATTGTAAAATGAGAGTTTTAGTCCCTCATATCCAATTCCGCTTCAGAAAGACTAGCCTGAAATTGATCGCGGTCAAAGATTCTATCCATGTAGTCAAGTATGGGCTTGCCGTGTTTTGGCGGAAGTTCAATACCCAATTGTGGCAGACGCCAGAGAATTGGTGCCACACAGCAGTCTACGAGTGTGAAGTCGTCATTCATGAAATAGGATTTCTCGGAGAAAATCGGCGCAATTGAAACCAGACTCTCACGCAACTCCTTGCGAGCCTTATCTATGACGGTATCTTTTGATTTCCCTGCAACTAAGGTATCCACAGAGCCACACCAGTCTTTCTGGATTCGATAGATGACTAATCGACTTTGTGCCCTGGCAACCGGATAGACAGGTAACAATGGTGGATGAGGAAACCTCTCATCAAGATATTCCATAATGACCTGCGACTCATAGAGAACCAGATCTCTGTCTACCAGCGTTGGCAAACTTCGGTAGGGATTCAGATCGGCTAAATCTTCAGGCATATTACGGGGATCAACATCCAAGATATCAACCGCTACACCTTTCTCGGCAAGGACAAGCCTCACTCGTTGACTGTAGTGATCATTCCCGTTGGAATAAAAAATCATCGATGAGTGTTTGGCAACGACTCCCATCTATTCACCTCTCAAATCTGCAATTATTGGGATCATACCTGCTTATGACCGTACGATTTCTGGCATGTACTGCGGTATTTACACTCAAGTGACTGAAAAACATCACAAATGAACGCGAGCGCGACATATATGCATTGAAGGACAATCCGCCTCTCGTAAAAAAACCCGCCGATCTTATCATAGTCCTTCGGAACAATGTTGCTCTCACGATCTCAGTGTACATCCTGTCTTTTCCGTCACAGGGGAAATGACAGAGATGACAGATTATCGTTTGGAAAACTGAGGCTTCTTTCTCGCCTTTCGCAAACCAACTTTCTTTCGCTCGACAGCCCTTGCGTCACGCGTAACAAATCCAGCAGTTCGCAACGAAGGTCGTAATGTCTCATCGTACTCGAGCAAAGCACGAGTAATGCCGTGGCGAATAGCGCCAGCCTGTCCGAATCCACCGCCACCGTTGACAGTTACATGAAAATCGAACTTGTCAGTCATCTCAACAAGCTCAAGCGGCTGGCGAACGATCATTCGAGCCGTTTCCCGGCCAAAATACTCGTCCAGTGGCTTTTTATTGACCACGATGTTGCCCTCTCCTGAGGCCATGAAAACCCTCGCTTTTGCGGATTTTCTTCTTCCAGTTCCATAGTACTGCATCTTAGATAGACCTTTTAACTATATCTCAAGCGCTTGTGGCTGTTGCGCTGCATGAGGATGATCGTTGCCAGCATATACTTTTAACTTGCTCAACATCGCCCGGCTAAGTTTGTTTTTTGGCATCATACCTTTTACGGCCACCTCGATGACTTTTTCCGGCGCCTTGTCCTGCAATTTCTCAAACGTTATCGACTTAATACCGCCAGGATATCCCGTGTGGTGATAATACGTCTTGTCACGTGCCTTGTTGCCGGTGACCTTCACCTTCTCAGCATTAACGACCACGATATAGTCACCAGTGTCAACATGTGGGGTATATTCCGCCTTGTGCTTGCCCCGGAGTCGATTGGCGATTTCTGTCGCCATTCGCCCAAGAACCTTGTCGGAAGCGTCAACAACGTACCAGTTGCGTTTAACGGTTTCTTTGTTGGCGGAATAAGTCTTCACTTCTCTTCGAGACCACTGTCGGAATTTGGGAGCGCGAATGTTACTTATTCGACATGCGATAAGCAAGCCGAAATAGTTGATTTATCAGCATTTTCTTACCGCTTTGACACCTTTTTCCACCGTCTTTCCATCATCATGGCAGATGCTCGCATGCCAGATAGTCATGTGACTGCATTTCCCGTAATCGGCTGCTTGTACGCCGAAACTCGAAATTCAGCCGTTCCCCCCCGTATAGAGCCGCAATCGGCACTTCTGCAGACAAAATCAGCTTCACGTTATGGTCGTAAAACTCATCAACCAGGCTGATAAAACGTCTCGCTGCGTCTTCTTTTCTGACATCGAACCGCGGCACATTGCTTATCAGAACTGTCTGGAAGATCCTTGCCAGCTCAATGTAGTCGTTTTGGCTGCGGGGACCTTCACACAATTCGCTGAATTCGAACCAAACCACGCCATCACCACATTTTCGAGTGTTTATTTGCCTGTTTTCAATCTCCAATTTCACATCATCTTCGCCGGTGTCCGGAGAAAGTGAATTGAAACTCTGGTTCAGGCTGACATCAGCTGCCTGATCCAGTGGTGAGTGATAAATCTCCGCCATTTCCAGGGCTCTCAGCCTGTAGTCAACGCCACCATCCACATTCAAAACCAGCGTATGGGCTTTCAGCAAGTCAATGACCGGTAGGAATTTTCTCCGCTGCAGACCGTTTTCGTAAAGGCGGGAGGGTTCAACATTGGACGTCGCTACCAACACTACACCATGTTCAAACAGTGATTCGAGTAATCCGGCCAGAATCATCGCGTCCGTGATGTCGCTGACAAAAAACTCATCAAAACACAGTAATCCTGCCTGCGACGCGAACTCAGCCGAGATCTTTTGCAGAGGATTTACCTCTCCCTGCAACATTTGCAACTGCTGGTGCACGTAACGCATAAATCGGTGGAAATGCATGCGTCGTTTCTCTTTGGTGGGTAAAGAATCAAAGAACACGTCCATCAGGTAAGTCTTGCCCCGCCCAACGCCTCCCCACAAGTACAGACCACGGATGTTTCGATTCGCTTTCTGGCCGCTAAACACTCTGGTCAGAAAGCCAGGGTCCTCGATTGGCAACAACAGATCATCATAGAGTCGCTGCAGGTGTCTGACGGCTTCGGCTTGCGCAGGATCCGATTTGATATCTCCGATATGAAGAGCATGCTCGTATCGCTGCCGCGGCCCGGTTTCAGCCATCTGGGACTTAGGTTTCTAACCTTGGATCCGGTAAGATGCGGATTTAGAATGAGCTTCAAGACCCTCTTCCTCTGCCAGGATAGCGGCGGCACGGCTAAGATTAACAGCCCCCCGGGCCGAGCATTGAACCACTGACGATCTTACCTGGAAATCATAAACCCCCAGGGGTGATGCAAACCTTGCAGTTCCACCTGTAGGTAAAACGTGACTTGGTCCTGCAGAGTAATCTCCGATAACTTCAGCGCTGTGATTCCCTACAAATATTGCACCCGCGTGCTGGATTCCTGACAAGATCTTCTGCGGATCCGCCACCGCGATTTCCAGGTGTTCAGGTGCAATACGATTGACAAGTTCTGTCGCGTCAGCGTCAGAATACACTCGTATCAGCGCACCTCTGTCTGAAAGTGATTTGCTGATTATTTCACTGCGGGACATCTGAGGTAACAAGTTAGATATCTGCTGAGATACGTCCTCGAGAAGTGCTTGATCCGTTGAGATAAGTATTGCCTGCGCCAATTCATCATGTTCCGCTTGCGCAAACATATCCATCACCAGCCACGCGGGGTCCGCACTGCGGTCGGCAACGATCACTACTTCTGACGGGCCAGCGATCATATCGATATCTACCTGCCCATAAACCATGGCTTTGGCAGTGGCAACAAATATATTTCCCGGTCCGACTATCTTGTCAACTCTGGGAATGAGATCGGTACCGTAGGCCATCGCTGCGATTGCCTGGGCGCCACCAATCGTGAACATTCGATCTACGCCACAAAGGTGCGCAGCTGCTAGCAGGGTTTGACTGATTTCACCACCAGGTGCCGGGACAACCAGATTAATTTCTTTGACGCCGGCGATTTTCGCTGGAATAACCGTCATGACGACAGATGACGGGTAGGATGCCTTTCCCCCAGGAACATAAACCCCCACACGTTCCATTGCACGAACGATCTGACCGAGTCGATTACCCTCTTCATCCTGGTATTCCCAACTGGCCGTTGCACCCAGATGTTCCTTCTGCTGGAGGTGATATTTTTCAACCCTTTCAATTGATGTCCGAAGGGCGTCGATGACTAAGGGGGCAACTTGTTGAACCGCTCTCGACATAACATCCTTAGTGATTTCCAACTCTCTTACGTCTTTGTAATCTGCCTGGTCGAATCTATTTGTCAACGCAAGCACGGCATCGTCACCACGATCTCTAACATCATCGAGGATGTCCTGAACAACTTTTCTGACATCAACTGATGTTTCACTTGGCATTTCACACAGCTGGGACAACGAGTCAGCAAAGGTGCTTGCATGTTGATCGAGCAACTTAATCATAGCTATCTAATAATTTCATCCAACTGATCCACAAGTTTTGTATATGTTGGTGCTTCATCTTCATTGACGTCTTGCTAACAATTAACCGAGCACTTACATCTGCGACATGATCAATCGTAACAAGACCATTCGCCTTCAATGTGTTGCCGGTTTCAACAATATCGATTATCTGATGGGCAAGCCCAGTTACCGGTGCCAGTTCCATGCCACCATTAAGTTTAATCACATCTACCTGAACCTCTTTCTCGGCATATAATCTCTTGGCAGTATTCACATATTTGGTGGCTACCTTCATTCTTGTGTTCGGTGGTAACTCACCTTCCAAACCAGCAACCATCCATTGGCATCTGCCAATTCTTAGATCAAGGGGTTGATAATACCCGGCTTCTCCATGTTCAAGCAGTACATCCCGGCCCACCACACCCAAATCCGCAATACCATGCTCAACATAAGCCACAACATCGACGCCGCAAAGCAGTATCAGCTTGATATTCGTCGCAAATACTAACTTCCTGGAACTAAACAGATCATCCTAAGGCAGAATTCCTATTTTTGCCAGGAGATCTAACTCCTGCCTAAGGGAGCACCCTTTCGTTAGTGCGATAGTGATTGAATTGCTCATGGTTTTCTTGATCTAAGGAGAGTGAATCCGCTCAATATCTGCACCAAGTATTCGAAGTTTTTCTTCTACTTGCTCGTAACCCCTATCAATGTGATAGATGCGATCTACAATCGTATCTCCTTTTGCAACAAGACCTGCTATTACAAGACTCACAGAAGCTCTAAGATCATTGGCCATAACGGGCGCGGCATTTAATTCCGCCACACCTTCGACTAATGCAATGGTGTTGTTGCCTTCAAGTCGAATGTTCGCTCCCATCCGGTTTATCTCGTGAACATGCATAAACCGGTTTTCAAATATTGTTTCTTTGACT
>Ga0208521_1000270_pt1 | contig 35010 bp, 34 predicted proteins | sample ETNtaG_24_FD_185754 | JGI IMG/M metagenome (GOLD analysis project Ga0208521, IMG submission 185754) | Marine microbial and viral communities from oxygen minimum zone, Eastern Pacific Ocean - ETNP201306SV47 (SPAdes) (version 2) | ecosystem: Environmental > Aquatic > Marine > Oceanic ... | reverse complement strand
GACGTGATCCTCGGTCTGCACGATCCTCTTAAAGTTGTTATATAGACTTGGGAATGTGGGCGTCGCGCCAGTGAATCCCAGGATGCATCGCTCGGATATCCCCAACATTTCCGGGCCATCATAGGGTCCCTCCCCCTCTATGGTCAGCCACCAGGCAGTGCCGTCATTGGGACGCCGCAGCTGTCGGCGTGTCATCATTTGGGCCATCGCCGCTTTGGTCATCCCGGGCATCTGGCCATTTTTGGGTTCCGTGAGGATGGAGGTTCGAAACTTGCCATTGATCATAAAGACATCAGACCCCGGATCGACCCAAAAATTATTATATCCACCAACATTACCTGCACCACTGCTCTCCCGAAACTCATCACCGACACCAATCGGCGGCGCACCACCTTCAGGTGGCGCGCTGGTAACAGGGCCTCGATTCCTGGTTCGAGCCGCGACGCGCTCTTTCGCAAGTGCCATGATCGCGTTGGCACGCTCCGGTGTTAATTCAAGATTGTCACCAAACTCCTGAGGGCGCTGGAAGGGCGTCAGGGTAGCAACGTTGTAGGTTCCAGAGAAATCAGGGTGTCCACCCTCTCTACTGGCATCGTCCTTCGCCCCTGCGAAGGGAGCAATCAAAAGTAGAATAACAACCAATCCCAAGATCTTCATCACGATAATTCCGTCCGGCCAATCAGACCTGATCAGTACATGATCATGATATAGCATTTCAGCAATGAGATGTTTTTTCGCTTCAGTAGAGAATTAATCCGTTTCGGATTTCGCACAAGTCGATTGCGGGATGAAGAACAGGCTAAATATTACTTCTGGAGGCGTCTTCGAATCGTATCAGCCATCAGTTGCGGGCTTGTGCCATTTCTAAACATGACCCTTAATTTCCTCTCGGGATCTACCAGGTAAGTGAATGCCGAATGGTTCATTGAATAAGCCGAACCCGGAGCTTCCGCCTTGTATGTGGCAGATACGTCTACACCAAAGTGATTAGCAGCTGCCAGGGTCTGTTCTTTCGAACCAGTGAGTGCAAGCAGGCGCGAATGAAAACTCCTGACGTAACCAGCCAGGTGCTCCCTGGTATCCCTTGCTGGATCGAAAGTAATGAAAAGCGGTTGCACATTATTTGCCTCTTCACCTAAAAGATCCAGTGCTTTTCCCATGACGACCAGATCGGTTGGACAAATGTCCGGGCAGTAGCTGTAACCAAAGTAGATCAGTAAAAAGCTGCCCTCAAAGTTCTGGTCGCTGACATTATTGCCAAGGTGACTGGTCAGGTTAAAGGGCCCGCCATGGATCTGTCTGGCATCTGATTGCGGGAAGTCAGACACCGGCGGAATACGGTTCAAATCCCCCTCTGGTACTGTTCCTGTTCGCTGATCATCGCAATAAGCCACAGGAAGCTGAAATGTCCCGGCGGCAACCGTCAGACAAACAAGAAGACTTCTGATCAGTTTCTTTTTTTCGATCACGAGCTGGTCACCATAGTTACAAGGTTTACGTGATGATTTACCAAAGGTGTCTTTAAACCAGGTCATCATATACAGACTGAGAATTCCTGGATACCGTTAGCCTCACCCTGTTCTGAATGAGATCAGCGCAAACTTATTATGCGCACGAGAGTACAAACAATTCTGTCTAACCGCCAGCATTCCCAATGTCGTGAACTAACTCCCCTCGGTAATTGATTGCTGTTCACATTCCCTGTTCGTCTGAACGAGTACTTATACCTCAGAATCTGATATTATCTAAGATGATGACAGCACAGATATTGAACTGTTCGTTCTACATTCCATTCTGAACGTACGAGCGAACAGCCGGGAATATTCAGATACAGACTAGTCTTCCAACAGACCACAATTGATCAATCGTATGCGAACATTTTCGTGGCAGAAGGTTGTAGTGAGAACATGACAAAAATGATAACAACAGTGACGGTTTGTCTATTGCTGTCACTGTCTGCTTCGTCCTATGCGGGAAAAGCTGAAACTGAACAGATGGTAAAAACGGTATGTGCACCCTGTCATGGGGTTGATGGATTCAGTCTGGTGCTCGCCTATCCGAATCTGGCAGGTCAGCAAAAAAAATACATGATTGAACAACTGAAAGCCTTTCGCAGCGGAGCTCGTCAAAGTCCCAAGTTGATGAATCCTGTAGCTGAAAAGCTATCGGATGCAGAAATCAAAGATCTGGCAAAGTACTTCTCGAAATTGAGTCCGTGTAAAGATGCCTGCGCTGCTACCGCAAATACAACCACAAAAAACTAGCAAACCGCGATAACTAAAAGAGAGGATGAGTCTCAAATTCTTCCTCGCCGTACCTTTTTGATCCTTTGCCTGCATTACCGAAAAGTTTCCAGACGCCTTCCTTGATCAGGATATGCCTCTGCCTGTCCCAACTATCTATGGTCACAATTTTATCAGTCTCCTTTGGGAATCCCGACAGCAAACCAAAACATTCTGCGACCGCAACCTGCCCCTCATCACTATTCTGATAGGTAAGCAGCCGCATTGCATGTTTTGCAGAGAGGTTGTCAAAGTTATCAAAAATCTTCAGCCAGATTCCCCGGGCGAATTGCCTGTCCTCGCCGTTGAGATTTGTATATCTCTCCGAGTAAAGGGACATCAACGCCTCAATATCCTCGGCTTCAATGGCTCGTTCAGCCTGATGGAAGAAATGTACGATATTGTCATACTCTTCTTCACCCGTTGTTGCCTTGGCATCTTCATCCAGCTTCATGGAAAAGTTTTGTGATAATTCCCTCTCACCGTCTGGGGTTTCTGCCACGGATAGTCCCGGAAAAACCGAGAGACCAACGACTAAAAGCAGGAGAGAAAATTTAACAGACGAACTCAATTCAGGGATATTACTACTAACTTCTGACATACATTTACTCAGTTATTATTCTTATCGTTAATTACTCGGGAAAGGCTTCGGGTGCTTGAATATTCTGCCATCCTTCACCTGACAGCGCCAGCATGAAAGCCACAAGATCCTCTCTTTCCTTATAGGTAAGATTCAGCATCTTTACAGGGGGAGCATCCGTCGAATTCTTTTTACTGTATCGCGCCAGAGTCTCCTCTAGAGTCATGTCCGGCCTTTGCATCTCTGGATCTAGATAGGGATTATCTATTGCACCATCATTATAATATTCCACAACCTTCTCCAGAGACGCGAAACGACCATCATGCATATATGGGCCTGTCTCGCTGATATCTCTCAAGGTAGGGGTTTTAAATGCGCCCTTGTCCTCATCCAGTCCTGTCACCTGGAACCGGCCCAGATCAACCTCTTTTTGATCCCAGCCAATACCCAGGTTGTGGAATTTCTCGTCAGTCAAATTCCATCCCGAATGACACTGGTTACACCGCCCTTTGCCTTCAAATATCTCAAGCCCTCTTTTTTCTGCATCCGATAAGGCACTTGAGTTTCCAGCTTCAAACTGATCCCACCTTGAATTCCCGGATATGATAGTCCTCTCAAAAGATGCAATCGCTTTTGCCAGTCCTTCAATACTGACATTGCTGCCAAAGGCTTCGTTGAAGAGTTTTCGATAACCCTTGATGGCAGAAACTTTATCGACAACCGCGTCAAGCGAAGGCATCCCCATTTCAATAGGGTTAGTCAGAGGACCTATTGCCTGTTCTTCAAGCGAGCCCGCTCTGCCGTCCCAAAATTGCGTGGCATTGGCAATTCTGTTGATTATGGTCGGTGTGTTTCTGTTACCCTGTTTCTCTTTTATTCCAATCGCTGCTTTCGTATTGTTCGAGAATCCTCTGCTTGGCAGATGGCAGCTTGAACAGGAAACAGTGTTATTTATAGACAGTCGTCTATCAAAAAAGAGCAAACGTCCCAACTCCACCTTCGACCTTGTCATGGGGTTGTCATGAGGCACATAATAAGCGGTCTTGTCCACGCCCAGGGGCAACGAAATCAGTGAACTATCATCAGCTATCGCTACGAAGGCGCCCAGCATCTGGCAGCAAAACAAGGCGGACAACAGATTCTTCGTTGGTTGCCGAGTATCAGTTGAGTTTATCTCAGTTTTTAACTTCAAATTGAAGTCACTTTCCCTCGACGGGACCAGTATCAGCCCCGGCATCATCAGAAATCAGATTTTCACCTACAATTTCGAATAGTTCAATTTCAAAGAGCAGTGTCGCATTAGGCTCAATTGATAGTAACTCATTCTCAACGTTTCGTTGTCCTTTGTTGCCGTAGCCGAGATGAGGTGGTACAGCAAGTTGTATCTTGCCACCCTCCGACATCAACGTTATACCCTCGACTATCCCAGGTAATACCTGAGAGGTTAATACAAACTCAGACACGCCAACCTGATGAGTATCATCAAAAACGACCTGATTGGTAAACATTCCCTTGTAGTGGACCCTGACCTTGTCACCTATAACAGGAGTTCTGCCGTGTCCTTTCCTGACAATTTTGAATTGCAGACCGCTGTTCGAAACTTCAACACCAGATCCTTGCCTGTGTTTCACCAGAAATTCCCGGCTACGAATGAGATTCTCATCAGCCAGATTCTCCAATCTGGCCTTGGCCTGACGCGCAACCTGTCGTTTGTAATCGACAATAATAAACGCCATCTCTTCTTCATTCAGTTTGGCATCTTCATCGTTATAGGCATGTTGAAGTCCCGCCAGGAAAAGCTGTAAATCAAGATTATCAAGCTTTTTGACCACCTTTTCACCGAAATCAAAGCCAATACTGTAACTCACCATTTCTTTTCTGAGATCGTTGATAGCGACCTCCATGACATTCTCGGTAAACACCGTGGCCTTAGCGGTTACCTGCGGATGCTCCTTGAGGAAAAAAGTGAAGTTCCCCGGGTCATTGAATTCATATATCCATTGTTCACCCTTGCTCATCGCTGGACTAGATGCAATGTTTTCAGAATTACTGACGACTACGCTATGACCTCCCTCCATGTGAACGACATTCTTGAACACGATCCTGTCATCCGTCTGCAGTAAAAGATGATCCGGGCTCATGTGGCCATGACCAATCTCGATAACATAGTCTTGAGCGCCATGAGCAGACGAAGCGAGAATGCTCAGCAGCACAAAACTGATGAGTGGAAGTAATTCCTTCATCTTGTAAAATTTCACCAGAAGCCCATCACACTTAATCGTATATTCAACTGACTTCTTTCTCCGGGTTTTCTCATCAATATCCGGTTCCTCAAATGAGTATCGACCTATTCAATCAATGGCTGCGCAAGTATCCACAAACTCAGCATAGTGTACCCAATCATCAGTATTAACATGGGAATTTGACTAATCAACGCCTGCTTCCTGTCTTTGAATATCCGAAGTGCCAGAACATGAGCAACATATACCGCGATCATGTGGCCGACAACAATAGAAACCAGAGACGCGTTCCACACAAAACGAGCACCTACAATGGCAATATCGACACGATAACCAAGTGTGCCGAAGAGATCCCATTGAAGTCCGAATGGGTCAGATGCCAGGGGAATCATGAACTGACCAACGATCAGTAGATAGGAAAAATAGTGAGCCAGATGATAAGCAAGTGCTATAGGCAGGAGAGAAAACACAAAATAAGCCGCGACTTCAACCGTACCCAATGCTCGCTCCTGACCGGAATTCTCCGCAACGCTGAAGGGTGAGATTAATCTCATCATCCAGGCGAAACCCAGGTACAGACCTGTAAAAAGCAAAGGAGACAGAATCAACCCGGTGGTCGTTAAGACCGTTTCCCGATAGATACCCCACATTTCCAGTTGAAAAAGGACTGGCTGCAAGGGTCGCCAGTCTGGCAGGGATTCAATAATATTTGCCCACAGTGGTGTCCCCATAAAGCCATCAAAGGTCACGGTCGAGAGCATCAGTATCACGAATAGCATCAGAGAATTTGGTATCTGGCCATCACGCATCAGGCCAACACCGATGGGCCGCAGATTCAACTCATGATCCGTTTTAAGCAACGGCTCGCCCGAGGGTTGAACCCTTCGCATCTCCAGCAATGAGAATCTCGCAAGCAAACCAAAAAAAAGACTGAACGATTCTCCCTTCTGCAACCAGGTTTCACGACCGAAGAGAAACATACCCAGCCAGGTCACGAGCGAATAAATAGCGATCGCCGTAGCGAGATTCAAGGGAATGGCATTAGCCGTCCACACCAGTTCTCCCCATACGAATACCAGAAAAAAAAAGCTTGCAGGCCAGACACCCAACCAGGACGGATAGTGCAGGTTCAGAGATGTTCCTTTTCCTGATCCTCGAATCTTGCGAATCAGATATTCGAGAAACAAGTAGAGCGAATTCCAGGGATTGATCAATGACCACAGATTACCGATGAGTGCGCAGAAATAAGCCACACCAATCCACCAGATTATCCACACCATTGTTGGCAGTAGGTTCTTCGCTGGATCCTGCGGACCGAAAAAACCAATGACCAGAATCATCAAAAAGAGCGAGAAAGCCAGTAGACGAATCAGAGAAATCGATACCGGATGACTTATAAGACGCACCCATCTCAACTTCATAAGATCTATACGAGGATAGAAACCAATCCCTTTTAGCGGAATTCGGGCAAACAGTGCGACAAGTACAAAGGAGAAAAAAACGGCACCCCCGGCACCAGCGAGATAGTAGTCAAGGGGGATCGGCAGATCAAATCGTTGTCCGAAGGCATGACCAAAGGCACTGCTAAATGGTGTTACACCGATGAGGGCGATGACAGCAGCAGCAATCCTGCGGAAGCCATGGCAACGATATCGCCGGATCATCGCGGATAGACTTCGACATACACCAGCGTCTGCTCTTTCTTTCCAGATGAATGGGAATGTCCATGGACAGTTACAGCAAAACGACCGGTAGCAAACAGATCAAATGCCATGACCGCATCTTCGCCTGGTTGAATACGTTGTTCGATATCATAGCCATGTAAATGAATGGTCATTAAAGTGTCTGAGGACCAGGTTATTTCAGCCCGGTTACCCTGGATAAACCGGATATCTTTTTCTCCCACAACCTGGCCATTTACAATCTTCACGGTTGCAGCCTGCACAACCTCTGAGGTGTTTTCTGACATTTGCGGACTTTCTGTGTTTGATTCGGCAAGAACCGCGTTGTTCACTAAGAATGTCAGCACCAGCAGTTGAAACGTGCGAGTCAACATGGCGGGTCACTCATCTCTGCAATTCATTACGGTAATATAATTTCCGGTTGCCTTGCTATAAATCTGCCCTTCGGCATCAAGAGATACACTGCTGACCCTCTGTTCAGAGAACTTGAGAGAATACTTCACCGCATTGTCATACCCCAGCAGCTGACAGGCACCTGTGTGACCACTGTGAATAGGAAATCTACTCGGCCCGTGATGTAAGAAAGGCATTTCTACGGTCACGGTACCTGAGCCACCGTCTCGAACAGCCTTTGCAATAATGACGGGAAGTGGTTTCGGCTTCGAAATACAGGTCATAGATTCTATGTAATATCCGCTCGATACCTCACTGACGGCACCATCCTTGTCAACTGCCACTGATTCAGCCGGATCTTTCGACCAATGAACATAGTCGCGCAGAAAATCATCCATCCCAGCCAGTCGACATGCTCCCGGAACTCCTCCACGAATCCCGTAATGGTGTCGATGGTCTTCATCTGATAAAGAAACCAGAGGGTGAAGGAAGGTTTTACTGGAGTCAGGATTATCGATTATCTGTTGTGCATGAATAGTGACGCCGCCGCCAACAGCATTGACGGGAATCAAGAGCAGAAGCCAGACCAGACTAATGACTATTTTACTCATTCTGCATTCTGGTCTGACAATGACCGGGCGTAGTCCAGGCATTCTTTCATTTCCTTGTCGTCCAGGACACCCTCCCAGGGAGGCATAACATTCATGCCTTTTGCGATTGACTCAAGCAACTGAACATCGGTTTTCTCCAGCCTTTCACCTCTGGCAAAATGAGGTGTGCCGCGTAAAACCGGTACGCCATCCTCGCCGTGACAGGCTGCGCAATTTTCCTCAAACAACACCTGTCCCTGGCTTGCGTAAAGCGAGCCTACATTCAGGCAAATCATGAGAACACAGCAGCTCTTAAGAGCCATCCTCTTTACAAGAAAATACAGGTTCAACTCCCCCCAAAACCAAATTATGTACACAGACTGTTTTCTCAACACATAAATGATGTTAGCCCGGACACCAACCATATCTCAAGGCTTCAGCACATCAATCCTAATCAGAGGTTGGATAGAATAACAGCTAGCTAAAGGTCCTATTGGTGAAACTCATCTGCGAGAGATCTTCCTTGTAAGGACTTTTACCAATTTTTCGCACCCTGCCGACGCCAAGTTTGAACCGATAGTTTCCACTCATGGGATCAGTAACACTCGGTGACAACGCGTTTACTGTCTGTTTTGGGTTGACCAGGCAGACTGAGAAAGTGGTTCCCTGCCGTACCGAATCAGTCACGACTGCGACCAGCTTGACCGAGGCGCTTTTGAATTCGATATGTCCATTCTTCAAAAGACCAGTGTACATTGCATCCTCGAGTCGACGATGAATAAAACCACCGGTCTGTACAGCAACACGGTCGCTGTAAGCTTCCACCAGGTCACCGCTTTCTATTCCGCGGGCCTCTGCGTCTGTTGGGTGTATTTCCAGGATATTTTCCGGCCAACGCTGTTGAATATACGGTCGTCGCTGCGCGTCATCGAACCCGGACTGCCAGATTTCGTTCATGCGTCCTGAGGTCACCCATAATTCATCATCCCTGGGTCTAATTGCATCAAAAAAGTCCTCGAAGATAAACCACGGAGATTTCAGTAAATGCGGCTTACCTGAATGCGAATTAAAAGCCTTGTATATCTTGTGGATCCACGTCAATGATTCTGGACCGGTTTCCGGTAGTTTTAATGTACTGTCATGGAAACGCTTGGTACCTACCAACTGACCATCTTCCTCTCGAACGGGCGTTTGAATTCCCTCTGTACCGAGTTCACGGAGAAAATCGTGTCCGGTCTTACCGGCTTTCTTAGCATATTTCAGAAAAACCGCATAATCCCGTCGGCCGCCGCGATTACCTCGCATACTCTCTTCATAGACCTCATTGGAGGTCTTCCAGTCAAAACCGGGGAAGCCCATTTTCTGGCCAATCTGGCCTACTATCCACCAGTCCGGTTTGGACTCACCTGGCGCGTCGTAGAACTTATCGTAAATGCGCATTCGACGTTCACCGTTAGAACGAACAAACGCCTCTTCACCCCATGTTGCGGCAGGAAAAACAAAATCAGCAAATTCGCTGCCAATGGGTTCTCTAAGATAGATATCCTGATTAACCATCAAGGTTCCACCGGAATCCACCCGCTTCTTCATCTGTTCGATCGCGTGCTCTTTGTCGTTTCGTGTAATCTGGTGTGGATTGTTTCGGGTGAGGTTTCTCATCACGCTCTCAAGATGCAGAGAAGCCGACATAGCACCAACCCAGGTGGTCCCGACGACATAAGCCATACGAACGTGACCGTTCTCCATCCACTTATCGAGATTGAGGGACATACGACGACGTCCAAAGAACTTCTCTGGTCCTTTTGAGCGTGGATATGAACCGCCACTATTACCTCCACGCTGATGTCCACCAAGACGGCTGATCATCTGCCCGGGTCTGTTGCCAGCGCCACAAATGAAACCTAACGAAGCAACAGAGGCTGTATTGCCATAGTTATTAGTCCAGTAATTACCTTTTTCAATGGCGATTGATGTCTTTGGTCGGCTGCCGTCTGCGCTAGGTTTGGCCAACATCTCAGCTGCAGCCGTTATTTTTTCTGCCGGAACACCACACAACGCCGAAGCATATTCCAATTCGGATTCTTTTTGTGATAAGGCCCATTTCTTGTAATCAGAGAAGCCATCAGTTTGCACCTGACCCCAGGTCGTCCGCCACTGCCAGGGTGTGTCTCTGATCCCTCGTCCAAAACCTTCATTCGACTCCCACTTGTTAGCGGGCGGGAATTTCTTCAACCAGGCCGTATCCTCCCAGCCATTCTCTAAAATCACCCGGGCCAATGCCATGTGAAGGACCGTATCGGTTCCCGGAATCAATTGGAGATGCAATCCACCATTTTCTTCGGCATAGGCCACACCCGAGGTTCGTCTGGGATTGACAAAGATCTGTTTCTGACCATGCTCGATAGTGCCTCGCATCATATATTCATTCCATATGATGGTTTTGGTTTCAAACGGATCGGTACCGCTAAGAAAGACGACATCTGCCTCATACCAGTCATCGTACGATGCTGAAAAATTATCTATCCCGGCATCTCTGAATCCCGGCGTATCTGGTGCATGCCCGGGATTGTCATGAAAGGCATGGGCGGGCGTATTAATCTGGCGCAGCGCTAACTTCGTCAGCGCATAGTTGTTCTCAAAAAACTGATAGGAATACTGCTTTTGGGCATAAGCATTCTCACTGTACTTGTCGATGACGTAAGTGGCCATTTCGGCGAATATGTCGGTCGCATCATCCCAGGAGATTCGCTGGAGTTTTCCGTTAACCCGCATCATCGGATACTGCAGGCGATCTCTTGTCGCCGTATCCGGGTTATAACACTTCTGTGCGATGCAGCCTCCACGAATACTGTGATCGCCACCCCGGTTAACTACCTTGGAATCTCTGTCAGGTATAACAATCACATTCTGTTTAATCCCATCTGCAGTGACAACGTTGTGCATATTGGGACTAACCCAGCCACCTTTCAACGGTCCCTGTGGATAGTCGATACCAAACGCGTTTTCAGCTGCCGTCTGGCCGCCATCCTTGCCTAACGGCCAGCGATACACCTTATAGCCGCAGGCAACGATGCAATAGTCACAGCAGGTAGTAAACTGATCTGCATCCACAGGTGGTAGCGGCACTTCATTAACAGGTATATAACTTGGTTCATCAGCCATTTTCTATTTCCTCAAAATCAAATTGCACAGTGCCCATAGCCATTGGCTCAACCGTGCATCACTCGCAGCTTCAATGACGAAGCTTCATCTTCATGCCTGCCTATGCAGACAAGCTCGCATTGTTTGACCGCCCATAGAGTAGTCCTCTAATACCGGTTGCATAGATATCTCCACCATCCACTTCGAGTAACACTTGTGGCAGGCTCTCTGTCGCATGCCCAGATACCACGATTCCATATCGGGTCAGATCAAATCGGCTCAGATGAGACCGGCATGGCCCCATCCCTTTATGTTTGGCGTTATAGCCACCCAGCAAAGGTGTACCCATGTGAGGACAGGCAGTACTGAAAGCCACAATGTCCTTACCCGGACCGACGCCGCCACCTGCCGGTACACCGAGCTTGATCAACATACATCTGGACTTCCTGTCGGGAAATCTGATATTGACAGGTTTATCGTCAATGAGCTGATCCATCGAAGCCACCAGCTGACGTGGTAATAATGTGGTTCTGGCCATCATCGATCCGCAGCCCGGAACCATCAACATCGCCATACCGGCACTGCCGATCGTGGCAGCCTGAAGAAATCGGCGCCTACTGACCTGACAGGCTCGTTCATTCTCATCCTCGTCACTCGTAATCAGCACTGTTTCATTCGTCATCATCTTTCCCTTAATCAAGTACTTAACACGCGGGTTATCTCAGCGTTATACGGGTGGGTGGCTTTGGCAATACCGGTATTTCAATAAAGATCTCTTCACCGGTGAACCCTTCGAGAAAATAAATCAGATCTTCCTTCTCATCATCCGTCAGATTCAGTTTTTTCAGTCTCGCGGTCTTGGTAGAGAAACCAAAATCTTCAAGCACATAGTCATCGCCACCACCCTGATCATAGAACTCAACGACCTCTTCTAAATCATCCAACACACCGTGATGGTAATAAGGCGGGGTATATTCAATGAACCTCAATGGCTGGGTTCGAAATTTCCCCATGTCCTCTTTGTTATGGGACTTGAAGTAAAGCCCCAGATCGGATTTGACCTTTCGGAATACTTCTTCCGGCACTCCCGCTGTATAGGTTTGAGATCTGAAGCCGATCTGGTTCTTTGGTATTTTGGAGAACAGCGGTTGCCTCGGCAGGCCAAGATTGTAGAACTTTTCATCCGATGCCAGAGGTCCGTTGTGACACATGATGCAGCGTGCTTTACCGTTAAACAGATCAAGCCCCCTGATTTGCTCTTCATCAAGCGCTTCCTCATCCCCGCGAAGATATTCGTCAACGGGTGAATCGGTACTCGTCAGAGTTCGTTCAAAAGCAGCAATAGCACGCCAGGCATCTTTAGTTGGATTTCTAATGGAACCAAAAGCTTCCTTGAACATCGCGACATACTCAGGGATCATCTGCAGTCTCGCAGCCATCATCGGTGCCTTGCCGTTACCTGCCAATCCCTTCGCGGCAGAAGGGGCCTGGGTTTCAAGACTCTCTTTGTGGCCGTCCCAAAAAAGCTTGCTCATATAGGCGGCATTTACCACTGACTGTGAATTCCGCCAGTGCGACTGACCTGGATAGCTCCGGCTGATAGCAGAATTGAGAGCCCAGCCTGCACCTTGAACATGACAGGTCTGGCAAGAAACACTGCCGTCACCGGACAGAGCTGGTTCAAAAAACAGTAACTCTCCCAGCCTGACTTTAGGATCATCTTTCAGCGGCCAACCATCTTCATCCACACGCTGCGGGTTATCTCTGGGAATGGGAGGAGGTCCGAGAGCTTCTAATGCCGGAAACAACTCACCGTCAATCTGAAAGAATTTTTTTCCATCCTTAATAACTTCCACGGCTGTCTGTGCACCTACCGAGGCAGCGAAGGTGCAAGCAAAGCCTACCGTAACCATCACCCTGAAGGCTTTTTCAAGCACGCTCGGATTTCGTTCCTTGTCTGTACGCATTTCTCACACCTTGGCTATCTAAATTAATACCTTATCTGTTTCTATTTGGTTTTCAGAAGGCTAGTTGCCCTCACCTACCCACTTCTTCAGTTGATACTTGGGCATCTTCTCTTCTGCGAAAGAAGCAGTCTTAATACCCAGATCATCACCGCTTAAACTCTTTAAGAATTCGACCAGAGCAGCCTTCTCAGCTGCGGTCAATCCAAGTGGTTTGATTCTTGGGTCTTTATTCTTTGCCTGCTCCCCACCCCTGTCATAGAAATCAACCACGGATGCCAGGGTTGGCAAGATCCCGTTGTGCATATACGGTGCTGTCTTCGATACTTCTCGCAGCGAGGGTGTCAGGAATGTCCCAAAGTACCTGGTGTTCTTTTCCACCGCAAAAAATCCAGGATCCTGTCTCAAATTCCAGTAATTGGGAGTACCCAGGAACATCTGCTGTGAACGCAGGGTCGTATATCGTTCCGTTAGAAAGAGATCAGGATTAACAGGGACACCGGTTGCATGAACCTCACCGTCACTTAACATCATTCCATCATGACAGTGAATACATCCTGCCTTGCCTTGAAAAAGAGCCAAACCTTCTTTGGCTTCGCTAGACAGAGCGCTCGCATCTCCCTCCAGAAAGTTATCAAAGGGAACATTCTTTGATATCAGCGTTTTCTCAAAGTCCCCAAGGGCTTTAATAATCAAACCAAAGTAAGGTTCGCCGTTATAAGCTTCCTTAAACAGTGCAACATACTCCGGGATCTGTTTAAGCCGCTGCGCCATGATGCGACCGTCAGCAGACATAAAGTGCGCATCAGTCATGGAATCCCGGGCTTGAGTTGAAAGATCATTACCACCATCCAGACGAGCATCCCAGTAAAAGTACTCTGCAAACCGTACGTTCATCACAGTTTTAGCGTTTCGATAATGCAATGTTCCCGGATATCCAATGGACATCTGTTCCGGGAATGCCCAGCCTTGCTCCGGAATATGACAATCGGCACAAGCGCGATCAGCATCTCCCGACAATCGCTTATCAAAAAACAGATATTGGCCGAGTTTTACTTTTGCGGTACCTGGCATTGCTACATCAGGTAAAGGTGCTAACGGCTCTGGTGAGTCTGCTGCCACTAATCCACTCACCTGGGTCAGTAGCCCAAAAACAATCAGTTTTAACAACATCGTAATCAACGATGTGGTTTTTATATGATTTACAGCAACCGTCTCCAAGAAAGCTACTCGCCGCTTTCTGTTTCGACTTTTTCCATCTCTCATCACTTTTACCTTTGAATCCACGTAATATCAAACCACCGGATTGGGCTGATTTATTGCCTCAGTACCAGCTTGTCTCTGTACTCCACTACCTCATCTTTCAGCCGTGAATCAGCGGTGTTCTGAGGTATCTGTTTGCGCAAGGTATTCCCCGCTTTGGGCAACACTCGCAGAATCCCCCACTGGCCAGCAATCGCATACGGCATCCGTTCGCTGCTCCACATATATTCACCTGCGACTTCGTGAGGACCCCCTGCGGTAAAATTGAGTTCCAGGGTTTCGGTTGGGCCAAACTGCTGCACCTCCAGCATTTCTGCACCGGGTACATCCGGTTCCAGCGGCCACTGGTGCCCCTCGACCGCGAAGGTCGAGTTCTGCTCACCGTGAGCACCGATTACATGCATTCTGACTTTCTCACCCGCGCCGACTTCAATCACCGGGGTCGCGGGATCAGGTGCCTTGCCGTTACAGTGGTAGGCATCTTCTTCCGGACAATCGTAGGTTTCAGCGCGCCAGGCTAGCGGCTCAACTCGATAATTCACCGCCGAAAGACCCGCTGTACTCCCGATATAGGGCATAAAGGGTGTCCCTATCAGGTTGTCTTCATCCTGAAAATAAAGTGCCGCATCCCTGTAGTCTGCCCGGTTGCGGTTCTTCCGCAGTGAACGATCCACTCTCACATCTGCCTGCCAGCTGTTCCCCAGTGAGATGTCGTTGCCTGTGACAGGATCAAGATACTGTGAATTCTGAGGACCCACAATGATCGATCCATAAAGACCATCACGAACGTTGCGGGTGACCTTCCCATAGTCTGTGATGAGCGCAGTTGCCTCACCAAACTCCGGATGCGCGTAAAAAGTATAGTTTCGATGCTCTCCAGGGGCGACGGTCTGATCACCTTCGTTTCTACCAATATTCGCACCCATCGAATCATTTGGGTCATACGCCAGCATATCGGCATGAAATGAGGCTTTCTCATTTTCCAGAAGATTGTGCAAGGTCACGCCAATACAGTCGCCAACATTTACATGCAGGGTCAAGGGATGAGGACGCTTCGTGCCGGCCTTAAGGGCATCGACTTCACTCTTAAGTACATATATTTTCCCTTCGGGATTCGACAAAATCAGATTCCTGTTCGTGCCACTCGGTGCCGGTATCTGATCTGGCGCTTTCGGATTCAGATCCAGCGCAAAGTCCATCGCTATAACATCAAAGTGCTTCTTCGGCGCGTCAGCTGGACATACCTCCGTACTGGATCTGGGAACGATCCCGCGCATCGGTAGAGTCTGCAAACCCTCCCTCACCTGATCCTCGACCCGAATCAGGCCCCACATGCCTTCGCCGAAGTGTGAAAGTCGACCACTGTGATACATGTAGTCACCTGCCTTCTTCTGAGGCCCACCGGCAGCAGGAATAACCAGATCATACCGTTCCGCGATTGCAACATGAGCGGTGCTCTGAGGACGCGCCCCCGTCAGGAAACGCTCAAGCGGAAAATAGTGGCCCTGAACATGAATCGTGTGACTTTCATTTGCTGCTTCGGCAAGAGATCGAATAACAATGGGATCTCCCAGGTACGCATTTACCAGAGGCGTATCAGGATCACCATGTTCCCTTGAACTAAAGAGCATTGATGCATCACTGTTCTCAAGAAGACGACGATGCAGAGGTTCGACTCGCATACCAAAGGATCCGCCTGAAGTCCGATCACCGCCGTTCAGGTAGTCAAAGGCGTTAACCGGCAAACTCCAGGAATCCATGCTACCGAGTGCATTGATAGTATTGGGTTTGGCTTCAGGGCCTGGTCTGTTATTGACCACAGTACCGGACACAACCTGAGTTTCGGTCGTTGGGTTGCTGTCCTGAATCTGCATGACAAATTCACGGAAACTGCCTGTCACCTGAGACGAAACAGGCTCCGTGGTATGGATATCCACCACATTACCGCTTCGAACCGGCTCACCCGTAACCGGGTTGTGATAAGTAGAACCTTTCGGTTCAATAATCGTCGAACCAAACAGACCATGCCCCCATGAGGTCAATCCATAGACGTGGTCGTGCCAGTAGGTAATACCAAAATCAGAGTCCGCAAACCAACGGTAACGAACAAATTCCGTGGAGACGAACTCACCCTTTAAGTGTTTGTTACTGAGCGGTTCGGTAAAGACGAGTGTGTTGCCGTTAATCTTCTCTATCTGTCTGATGTCCAGTCGACCAACAGCATCCATGCCGACTCCAACCAGTACACCCACCTGATAAAGACTGGCATTTTCTACCTGAATCGACTTATCACCCGCTTCAGAAGCTCCTCTGGTCAATGTATTCTGAGGTGTCCCCATTCCCTTGCCTTCATCTTCCAGAATGGTAAAGGGTCGCACTGACTGCTCATAGTTCATGCCGGTTATCACACCATCGGATGCCTGCACATCAAACTGCACAAAATGAATATGCATATTGACCTTGCTTGAATAGAGATTTTCCTCGTCATCTGGGATCTCATTGCTCAAAACCACATCAGCACAGTCATGTACATTCATACGAAGAACGAGTGGAATCTTAAGATTGTTGTTAGATCGAATCGCGTTTTCCTCTTCATGCAACACGTATAACTGGCCGAGAGGATCAACAATGGGGGCCTGACTACCTTCCTTTTCAGACAGGGTGATGGGGGTTGAGATCGCATGTACATTGAACTTCTTAATCTGATCCGGCGATCCGGACTCCCTGGGACAGAGACTCCAGGGACCATTTTCTCCCGGGCGGCCAACATTGGCACTTACTTCACCGTTGTCCTGGCTATGGATCGGCTCCAGAAACGGTGCGGGATTCTTACCTGGACTGAAAGGCGGTCGCTTGCCGAAGTGTGGACGCATGCTTGGGTAAGCGAGCTTACCCGTCAATGGATTAAATAAAAGTGCTGGTCGCTCACCCGGTTCAATACCCATCCATTCAGGTTTGTACTTGGGCCATTTGACAAACGTCTCGGGTTCTCCCAGAAACAGATCTCCTTTTCGGTCCCAGTCCCAGACACTGGCATCATAGGCAAGTATCTGCTCTTTCCAGTCTTCCTTCTGACCGGGCAGACCTCTGGTGGGCAACTGCATCTCGATCCACTCCGTCAGGGAAAAGAGGCTCTTGACGGGTCCGCTATCACGAATTGCTGCAGCCGGTTCCGAATCTGAACCAAACAGACCGGCAAAGAAACCGGTGTCATTCTTTTTCTGCCTGGTTTTTATACCTGTATTAATACCATCTGCAACAATGTCAAATTTCTGCCCAAACCAGTCAACAGTCTGACCAGCCAGTTGAGTCGAATCCACAGCCGCTGGTGTCTTACCCAACCTGTCAGGCAGCTCCGCCAACACCGGCATTTCATCTGTTTTTGCACCATCGACCTGCAGGGTATTGTAGGTGCGCCAGAAAGCCCACATACCAGCCACATAGTGATGAACAACATGACAGTGATACAGAAAATCACCTGCGGTGCGCTGGCAGCCACCAGAGCCACATTCAATAATCAGATCATGCGTTTCCGCCGGGCCAAGCGACTGAACATCCACCCGGTCTGATGCTGCCTGGATGGGCGGGTTTTTTATAGGTCCATTTGTCGCCAGATTTTCGTTTGCTGAGCCGAACAGGTTGAGTTCATGTTCGAGCTCGGACTGACGACGCCAGCGGATGGCACCTCCGTGTAAATGATGGGAGTGAAATACTTCGGATCCACCATGAACCAATCGCCACTTGGCCGGGTCACCCAGATACGAGCGGGGGATCGGTGTCGAAGGATTCCCGTTATGGTAAGAACTATAGGATTGGGACTCATCCATCAATCCAAAGAGTTTTTCTTCTTTTCTGAGACCATTCCCAAATGGTTCACTCCGATAATTGAGCGCTTTACCGGCCGAAAGGTAATTGTGGGCAGTTGGATCACGTTGGGAGATCATCTCCTCATCGATATTAAGAGGCCTTGCCTCACCGTCACCTGTTTCGTGATAAACAACAACAAACTCCCTGAAGTCAGGACCATCCGGGTCCTCGATCATGGCCTGCCAGCCACTTATCAGTTCTTCTCCTGTGTACGGATCCAGATGTCTGGAACCCGCGGGTTCCACCGTGACCGAACCAAAAAGGCCGGTTGCCGCCTGTGTATGATTGTGACTGTGTAGCTGGTGAACGCCTTCCTGCTGGTCATAGTCCACGTACCATTCAAAGGTTCTGGTATCACCTTCCTCAATGTTCGTATCAGGATTCACAGATGTCGCAGGATCTCCGGTCTCACTCACAATCAAACTCGATCCATGGAGGTGAAAACTCACTTCTTCATCTTCGACTTCATTTGTCAGATTCACTACCAGACATTCACCCTGATTTACACGAATCGCCAATGGTTGAATAATGTCTCCCTGCAAGCCATTCGACACTGCACCCGGATCGTTGGCCTCATATCGGGCATCTTCATTTTCCAGCTCTTCATCCCGCACCTTATCGATATTGTCAGTCAGAACATACATATAGCCGGGAAAGAAATCGTGATATTGATTGAGAGTGATCTCTACATTTATCGCTGTAACGTCATAGATTCGTCTGGGTATACCCGCTGGACACTTCTGACCCGCTCTGCTGACCGTCTCTGTTGAGGTTCTAACAAGACGAACATCCTCTCTCAGATCACCGCCAAAATGTGCTTTGCCAGACTCCGTATAGATGCCATCCATTGCAGTTTTCTGCATCTGCATCAGGTGACGGGCAGCAAGATTCTCAGCCACACCCCTCTTGCTGGTCAGACCCAGATTGATGGCACCAGGTATCCCGGCTACTCCTGAGTAGATGCTCTGGTTAGCCTCTTCGGCTTCCTTCGTTCTTTCTTCACCATGACCATAAGCGATTGGGCTGGCTAACATCATCCAACCCATAGCAGCTGCCAGACTAAATCCCCTGATCTTTAACCTGTCCGAGTGGGATATTTTCCACATTGTCAATTTTGTACCCATTAAATAAGTGTCATTTCCTGCCATCTTTGGTTCGATTTTGAACTGAAGTCAGATTTCAACCCGGTTCACTCGGTCTTCCTGACTCGCACCTTAAATGTGAAATCTATGTTGCTGACCGTCCCATTGGCAGCAACCGTAATCTCTTGCTTCTGTTCTCTCTTGAATTTTGGATGCCAGGCAATCAGCGTGTAGGTCCCGGGTGGTATCTGATCAATACTGAAGGTGCCGTCCTCACCAGAAAAAGCGTAATAAGGATTGTCTACCGTGCGGAACCAGTTCTGCATATGTTCATGCTGATCACATTCCAGCTTCACCACTTTTGCTTTTTCCATCTTTACCATCAGATCAAGGCTACCGTCTCCAGGCAGGTCTTCATTGTGGAGGGTTTTCTTTACCCGACCTTTTGATGAATAAGTGTGAGGACTGTGTTTGACGGGATCCTGGTTCCTAAACCTCAGCATCTTCTCCTGGGCGATAACACCGGTATAAGGTCCAAAAATGCATTTCTTTGGCTTTATGGTCGTGCCAGGATATTCCGAGCCACCACCCTCGACCTGCAGGTGGAATGCCTCTTCGGGTGGACCTCCCTGTACTTCCTCAAGCGGATAAGGTTTACCCGCATCCAGCTGTTTGATCAGCACAACAACATCAGCCAGCTTTCCATCCCTGGCACGTATTTCAGCAAGCAGCCGGTCATCTTCGCCACAGACTTCTGGCGTCTTTTCCACTTTGAAGCGTCTCAGTTCCGGTACCGGACCCTTTACCAGAACTGTCCCGGTTACCGTTCCCCCGTTCTCTACGGCTACAACCTCGTAAGCAGAGGCACTAATCGGCGTAATCATTGCGACTACATAAAATGCCAATATGAATCCAACTGACTTTGACCAACGAACCATAATATTGATGCCTCTGACTTACATTGAACGGTAATCACCTACAGATTCGGTTCTCACAAACTATCCCGCACACCGCCATTAAATCTGCCTACTGCGGACTAAAAACCTTATGGGTAGGATGATGTGTAGTTGCTACCTACATTTATAAAGGAGCTGGGCTATTCATCAATCAACAGGGGGGGGTGAAAATACAAGAAATGTCGTTGCAGGCATTTTCTTTGAACAATATGGCCCATCAGCTTGAACATTCCGTTCTGCTTTTTTCCTTTTTTCGGTAAAACAGGGCCAGAAGTGTGCTGTTGCAAGGGCTCAATCTGGCCCGATTTCTGCAGGTTAGTCCGGACAGATTTGAAAAGTAGTTCACGAATGCGCCATCCAAGAAACACTGATTGTGTCAGCACCTTTATCCGGTCCAGGAGATTACGATGGATCTGAAGGTGGTTGATGCAATGATCCCGTCAGAGAGCATACTGACAAAATTCCTCAATGACAGCGACATTATCATCTGCCTGAAGGATCAGGACAGGAAGGTTCTGCATCAAAACGAAAACTGTCTTCGGTTATGTGGAAACCACAAAGATCAGGAGTGCAACATCGGTTGTATGGAACTCTACACCAGTGACAGCACTCAGCAGTGGCCCAACTGGGGAAGCAGAACCTATAAGAATCAATTACTGCATGATGACTACTTTGATGTAACCATCATTTCTTCCTCCTCATATATCCTGACCATTCTTCAGGCGATGAGACACAAGTACAATCAGGCGCTTGAGTACTACTCAAAATTCAATCTCGGTAAGCGAGAACTGGAGGTCATCCGACTTGCCATCACGGGAATGTCTAATCTGGAAATCGCTAAACAACTGGCTATCTCAGTCGGAACCCTTAGAACTCACCTGAAGAATATCTATAACAAGGTCAAGGATGCTGGCGAGTCGGTGGAATTTTTGCCTTTTGAACGAAAATAACATAAGGCGATAGGTCGGCATCCCTCAGAGAACCATCTCAAACAAATATCAAGGCTCAGAAACAAGAGAGCCCCACCTTAAAGGTGAGGCTCTGAGCTTGTGGGATTCCATAAAGGGATCCCTGTGAGTCCCTCTAGGATATTCCTTTGGAATATCCTGTCGGTATAGCTTTCCTATGGAACGCTATTACATCATTCCACCCATTCCACCCATGCCGCCCATGTCAGGCATTGCAGGCGCAGGGGTATCATCTTCCGCGTCAGCTACCATACATTCAGTCGTGATCATCAGACCAGAAACTGATGCAGCTGCCTGAAGTGCAGTCCGAGTAACTTTAGCAGGATCGGGTAATCCAAACTCAATCATGTCACCGTACTCACCAGTGGCAGCATTGTAGCCGTGGTTTTTTTCCAGTTGCTTAACTTTGTCAACAACAACTGACGCTTCATCGCCCGCATTCGCGACAATATGACGCATAGGTGATTCCATTGCCTTGCGACAAAGGTTAATACCTACATTCTGGTCTTCGTTGTCACCTGTTAGGCCATCGATAATCTGGAGTGCACGAATCAGCGCAACACCACCGCCGGGAACAATCCCTTCTTCTACTGCTGCACGGGTTGAGTGCAATGCATCTTCAACTCGAGCTTTCTTCTCTTTCATTTCAACTTCAGTCGCTGCGCCAACCTTAATGACGGCTACACCACCGGCGAGTTTGGCTACACGCTCCTGCAGTTTTTCACGATCGTAGTCTGAAGATGTTTCTTCAATCTGAGTACGTATCTGGTTAACACGTCCCTCGATATCGTCAGAGTTTCCTGCACCGTCCACGATAGTTGTCGCTTCTTTTGTCAGACTGATTCGCTTGGCAGAACCCAGATCATCAAGCGTGGCATTTTCAAGAGACAAACCAACTTCCTCTGAAATAACGGTACCACCAGTCAGAATCGCGATATCCTGCAACATCTCTTTTCGACGATCACCAAAGCCAGGTGCCTTTGCCGCAGCAACCTTGACGATACCGCGCATGTTGTTAACAACAAGAGTTGCCAATGCCTCACCTTCAACATCCTCTGAGATAACCATCAACGGCTTACCGGCTTTAGCAACAGCTTCCAGAATCGGCAGCATGTCACGGATGTTCGAGATCTTCTTGTCGAATAAGAGGATATGAGGCTCTTCAAGCTCAGCACTCATGCTGTCCTGGTTGTTGATGAAGTAAGGCGACAGATATCCGCGATCGAACTGCATACCTTCAACAACTTCAAGCTCGTTTTCCAGGCCACTGCCTTCTTCAACAGTGATAACACCTTCTTTGCCGACCTTGTCCATGGCGTCAGCGATGATAGCGCCAACAGCCGTATCACTGTTGGCAGAAACACTACCGACCTGTGAAATAGTACTGCTGTCGGTACAGGGCTGAGCCAGACCTTCAATTTCGACTACGGCTGCAGTAACAGCTTTGTCGATACCGCGTTTCAGATCCATTGGGTTCATGCCAGCAGCTACGGCTTTCAATCCTTCATTCAGGATAGATTGAGCCAGTACCGTTGCAGTGGTTGTTCCGTCACCGGCAACATCAGAAGTCTGAGAAGCGACTTCCTTCAGCATCTGTGCGCCCATGTTTTCAAATTTGTCTTTCAGTTCGATTTCCTTGGCGACCGATACACCGTCTTTGGTGACCGTTGGTGCGCCGAAGGACTTATCGAGTACTACGTTTCGTCCTTTAGGACCGAGAGTTATTTTTACCGCGTCAGCCAGTACGTTCACACCAGCCAGCATGCTTTGACGCGCAGAATCTCCGAATTTTACGTCTTTAGCTGTCATATCTTGTTTCCTTTAAATCTAGTTAACGTACGTTGGCTTATTCTACTACGCCAAATACTTCGCTTTCGTTCATGATTAGCAGTTCTTCACCATCAAGCTTAGCGGTGCTGCCTGCATACTGACCGAAGAGGATCTTGTCACCAACCTTCAAGTCAACAGGTTGCACCGAACCATCTTCCAGTTTTTTGCCAGGTCCTACTGCCAGTACTTCACCCTGTGAGGGTTTCTCAGCCGCAGCGCCAGGAAGAACAATGCCTCCTGATGACTTTGTTTCTTCTTCCGTGCGGCGCACAACCACACGATCTTGTAGTGGACGGATATTCATCAATGTCTCCCATTTCTGGTACCAACAGCTGGCCGTTCAGTCCCACTGTTTGGTTTTCACAATAAACCAAGCTAATATTCTTCCGTTCCGCCCTTCGCCTCGACGAATGGCTTGAAGCTGACCCTCAGGATTTACGAAGAAACGACCTTCAGGATGAAAAATTAGCACTCTCCTATTTGGAGTGCTAATGATAGGGGCGAAAACTTCAGATTCAACCCTGACAACACTAAAAAGTGCGTTTTTTTGGTAAATAGGGCAATTTCGGAGGACTTTGGTGGCTGATTCTCAGGAAAATATCAAACATCAGGTCTGGCAGATCGTAAATGCCATCCCGCAGGGCAGTGTCGCGACCTATGGTCAGGTCGCTCGTCTTGCCGGAGCACCGCAACATTCACGCCTGGTGGGACGAATTCTCTCACAACTACCCAGATCTACCCGGCTGCCCTGGCATCGGGTGATAAACAGTCAGGGGAAGATTTCCAATCCAAATCCGAAACGTCAACAGGATCGCCTCGAACAGGAAGGCATTGTCGTTCTCAGGGGTCGAATCAGTCTCAAGCAGTATCAGTGGCAGACTGACTGACTCGCATTTCTCGCTTCATCAAGACCAGAACCAACAAAATGGCAGGTATCCCGAGGGCAGCGGCCACCAGGAAAAAGACAAAATAACCCTGTGCATCTACCACGATCCCGGAGAATCCACTGATGAACTTGCCCGGCAGCGTCATGAGGGAGCTGAACAATGCGTACTGAGTTGCCGTGTAAGCCCGGTTCGTCAGACTCGACAGATAGGCAACAAAGGCCGTCGCCGCAAATCCCCCTGAGATATTATCAGCCGAAATGACACCGGCAAGCCAGATGATATCCGGCTGCAGAAGTGACAGCATCGAGAACAGTACATTGGTTAGCGCAACCGCAGTTGCACCGATCAAAAGACATCTGAATATCCCCCATTTCACCACCAGAATACCGCAGATGAACGAACCAGCAATCGTCATGAAGAAACCAAATACCTTGGCAACATTCGCTATATCGGTCTTGCTGTATCCCATATCCAGATAGAACGGATTCGCCATGATTCCCATCGCGATATCGCTCAGGCGGAATACTGCAATGAAGAGTAGAATCACCAGGGCAAATTTGCCGTTTCGTGAGAAAAAGTCTGTAAAAGGTCTCACCACAGCGTTGATGAAACCAAAATGTACCGAGTCCGACTCAGCGGATGCGATTATCTCCCGGCGATGTGACTCCGGCTCGTCGATCAGCAAAACGGTCACGATGCCTACAAAAACCAGAGCACCCATTACCTGGTAGGCAAAGGTCCAGTTCGCATATTCAGCGATATATAAAGATCCTGCCCCTGCCACCAGCAAAGCTACTCGATAGCCAAAAATGTAGGCCGCGGACATAGCGCCCTGAAAACGCTCCTGCATTGCTTCGATACGGTAAGCATCAATGGCAATATCCTGTGTTGCTGAAGAGAATGCGACCAGCAACGCGAATAGTGACAAAAGATACAGTTCGGTATGATCAACCATCGCCATGCCGAATAAACCTGCCGCGATACCTGTCTGTCCAATCAGAATCCAGCTGCGCCTCTGACCCAGTCGACGGGTCACGAATGGAATCGAAATCCTGTCGACAACGGGGGCCCAGATCACTTTGACAGAATAGGTGATGCCAACCCAGGCAAAGAAACCGATGGCACTTCGACTGACCCCCTCATCTCGAAGCCAGGCAGTCAGGGTAGAGAAAACCAGCAGAAATGGCAGACCACCTGAGAAACCAAGAAACACCATGGCAATAACGCGGGGTTTAGCATAGATAGATAGAACTTCCCGCCATGAAAGTAGCTGATCTGGTGTAGACATGCCGTTGCTGGACGGATCGGTATCGGAGGAAGAACTCAACCGGAATTAATCCCGAAAATTATTAAATTGCAGCGGTAAGTCGATGTCACTCTCTTTCAGCATGGTCATTACGGCTTGCAGATCGTCTCGTTTCTTGCCGGTCACCCTGACCTTCTCTCCCTGGATCGCGGCTTGCACCTTCATCTTCCTGTCTTTAACCAGCTTGACAATTTTTCTCGCCAATTCTTTTTCAATACCCTGTCGAATGACTACCGTTTGATGTAGCAACTTGCCACTAGGTCGTGGTTCACCAACGTCCATAACTTTGACGTCGATTGATCTCTTGACCATCTTTGAACGCAGCATATCTAACATCTGTTCGAGTTGGATGTCTGCTTCTGCTGTTAACTCAACACTGCTTTCCTGACGCTCAAAGCTTGCCTCAACACCCTTAAAGTCATAACGGGTGCTTAACTCCCTGCTCGCCTGATCCACGGCGTTGGTCAGCTCCTGCATCTCTACTTCTGAAACGGTGTCGAAGGATGGCATGTTTATTTACCCCCATATTCATTACAATCTACTCTAAACGAGTTCAAGCATATCAGAATAAACCAGCCAGGTTGTAGGAGGGTGAGACATTGAGGGCACTACAGCAGCGACAAACGATTCTGCAATGGCGGCGTGGGTGCTCTGCAAATCCTTGAACAAGAACCGGCACATCTCGTCGTTATCGAAGCTGAAGCAGATGATATGACTTGCAGCGAGATTGCAGAAGCCATTCGCGATATTGACAACGAAAGTGCCCGATTCACTTACAACATTATCGTCGAAGGAGAATCCACTGTTGAACTCTCACAAGCATTCACCCAATCCTGATGTGTTAATTGAGTCTGCCCAGAAGAACCTGGATGAGGCTTGCAAACAAGGTGAGATTTTTATGCACCATTTAACACCGGTGGAGTAACCGTTGGGCAAAAGACTCAGCAAGATTTACACAGGAACAGGTGACCAGGGAGAAACCGGTCTGGGTGATGGCACTCGGATCGCAAAAGACCATGCGCGTATTCAGGCGATTGGTGCCGTCGATGAAATCAATTGCCATCTTGGCCTTTTGATCGAGGGAATCCGGGTTGAAGTCCCTGCATCAGAATCAGCCCTTGAGCCCATCCTGGTCATTCTGCGTTTCTGTCAGCATCGCCTGTTTGACCTGGGTGGAGAATTGTCCATTCCTGATCATCACATTGTTAATGAAGGTCATGTAAAGAAGATCGAAACTGCGCTGGATGATCTGAATCAGCAACTGACACCTCTCGAGAATTTCATTCTCCCCGGTGGCAGCAGGCTGATTGCAGAATTTCATCTCGCTCGTAGTGTCTGTCGCAGAACTGAGCGAGACATAGTCACCCTGCAAAAGTCGGTTCCTGTGAATCCTGAAGGGATTAAGTTCCTCAACCGTCTTTCTGACTACCTGTTTGTATCCGCCAGATTTGTAGCTCGCGAGCTGCATGTCGACGAAGTGTTGTGGAAAAGCCCGCGCTAGCGCTTATTCATTGTACTTCTTCACTACAAGAGCAACCGACGTACATCGGATAGAACCAGGGACAGATAGTGAGTAAATCTCGCTGCCTCTGCTCCATCGATCGCTCTATGATCGTACGACAAGGACAAGGGTAATACGGTCCGGGGAATAAATTCATTACCTTTCCATACAGGTGATACTTTACTTCGTAAAACCCCAGGTATTGCCACTTCCGGTGCGTTCACGATGGGGGTGAAGGCTGTACCTCATATGCCGCCAAGGCTTGAGATGGTGAACGTTACAGATTGCATCGACCTGTGTTTCCAGCGGGTCTTTATCAGTCAGATCACTCTCAGTCGCCCCGGTCCCGCCTGAGCTGCAGCGATAGTCCAAACGTGTTCGTTATTATAGCTTGACCACTGGTTTGCCAACATCCACGGTCACTTATTTGACTCGGAAATCAACCTGCAGAGTTCCTTAACACCATCCAACATTCTGAAACTGGGGCGAGAAATCAGGCTCGGATCAATGGTTCTAAGACGCTCTTTTAGATCTTCATAGTCGCGCCACCTGGCAAGCCAGGGGGATCTGATGCCTCCGGGTTGTTGCGTCAGAATCAAAAGATCCGGATCTCCAGCCAGAATGGCTTCTTTGCTTACCAGGGTAACGCTGGGCTCGATATCAGCGAAAAGATTCAGAGCCCCGCAGTGGTTTATCGCCTGACCAATCAGATGCTTGTCATTGACTGTGTACAGATCCTGATCTGAGATCTGAAAAAAAACAACTGGCCTCACTGTATATGTCACTGCCAACTCATCAAGTGTCTGAAGAAAAGCCTCTTCCAGTTTCGATCCCTGCTCACTGGCACCCACCAGTTTTGATATACGGTTCAGCCCCGCTGCTATAGAACCTAATGTCCTGGCTTCATTGACATAAACCGCGATACCAAGATCTTTCAGTCTCTGGATCGGTCGATTAACTCCCCCTGTGTGCCAGGCAAAGATGATGTCGGGACGCATCGCGAGCACCGATTCCAAATTGAGCGAAAATGCATCTCCCAGATGAGGAATCTGTTTGGCCTGCGGGGGGAAATCCGAGTACCTGACCGTACCCACGATTTTGTCACCAACACCAAGAGAAAATAAAATTTCGGTTAGATGTGGTGCAAGACTGACGATGCGAGTCGCGGGCTGCTCAAGCACAACATGATTATCAAGGTCGTCCTTGACTCGAATTTCAGCGTTGGCTTGACAGCACAAGATCCACAAAAGTCCCAACAGATACCGCACAATGTAACTACCAGCCAATAATCGCGACCAGGGCAGCAATTCCTACCCAGCCATACACTGTCCGCTCAAACAGTGTTCTTAACTTATTGAGCTGCTGCTCTGCTGATTGGGCAAATCCCACGACATTGTCTTCTTCTGCGTTTCTATCATCATCAACCACGATCAGCGCGAGGTTTTGCAGGTGTACCGCATTCGACTCTTCAGTATCAAGAAACGTCTCAAGCCAGTATTCAAACCCGCGACCGAAATTACCGACCAGGGCGAACAGCAATCCTGTGATAGAAGCAGGTATCCAGTCTGTCCAGTGAATGACCTGTTCCAGCAGATCAACTTCAGGATCATCCAGATCAAGTGAATCGAGATACCTGACCGAAAGCGCATAGAACACGGCACCAGCCGGACCCACTACCAGAAACCAGAACAGGACCGGCACGATGCTCTGAAATAGCTCATAGATAGTTGTCGCTAGAAAATCTTCATGTCGCTGCACAACATCTGCAAGTACATCTTCGTCTGTCAGTGCGCGAAGCCAGGTGATCTGCTCATCCAGCACCAGATCGGAGTCATAGATCTCAACGGCGTAAGTCAGCACGAACAACGACAGGAGAAGCCAGATTATGCCAAAAAACCAGTCCTCAAATTCAACCCCCAGTAACAATACGATGAGAGTCGGTGTTCCAACACATAGAATATATCGCAGATTCGTTGCCAGATTCCTGGTAACAAACCATTCCTGATAACGACGAAAGGAAACCAGTTCCTGCACGGGATTCTCCCCAAACCAATTTCGATAGAAAAATATCGTGATTAAAACTGCGAGAAACTTCATCTAGTATTTCACCTCTTAGAGCAAACCATCCCTCAGACGGTTCCAGTCAAAACCATCGCCTGGATCAGTCTTCCGACCCGGTGCAATGTCGCAATGACCCACGATTGATTCAGGTCCCAGCGACCAGGTTTTCAACATCTCCTGACAGATCTGCCGAAGTACGCTGTACTGACTATCAGCATACTCGCCATCTTCAACGCCTTCCAGTTCTACTCCCACAGAATAATCATTGCAATTGCTGCGCCCCCTGTAGCTGGACTCGCCTGCATGCCAGGCACGGTTATTAAAAGCAACAAACTGAAGCACTTCGCCGTCCCGACGGATAAACAGGTGACTCGATACCTTGAGGTCCCCCAGTTCGCCAAAATCGTCATGCTCCGTCCCACTGATCTCATTACAGAACAGCGCCTCAACATAATTTGAGCCAAAGTGGGCCGCCGGTAAACTGATACAGTGGATTACGATCAGAGAAACCTCGCCATCGGGTCGCTCGTCAAAATTGGGGCAGTTGATCTGACGAGCGATACTCAGCTTTCCATCATGAATCTGCATCGTGACTCCTGAACGATATTGCCAATAATAGCAACACCGCCTGCATCCTTGCATCACTGTTATAATGGACGTTCAAATGTGAACTGGCAGTTAGATGGAAACAAGGAAAGTCGGGCAAGGCATGATGGCCCTGGCATGCATTGTCGGTCTCGCCCTATTGACGATGTTCTTCTCGGGTGTGGAAAAAAGACAGTACAATCCCAACCAGTCACCTGAAAGCAGAGCAGATACGACCTCAAGTGAAGTCAATTTAAAACGTAACCGACAGGGGCACTATGTTGCATCGGGGTTGATTAACTTTAAAGAAGTCGAATTCCTGCTGGATACAGGCGCAACCGATGTGGTTATACCTCAACGCATTGCCCGGGAGCTTGGACTGAGACGCGGCAGAGCTAACCGGGCCCTGACGGCAAACGGTGCGGTCACCGTCTACGGCACCAATATCGATCAACTCAGCATTGGTGATATTACCCTGTACAATGTTCGTGCAAGCATCAACCCCGCCATGAGAACTCCTTCAATTCTGTTGGGGATGTCGGCACTAAAACAGGTTGAATTTATTCAAAAGGGTGATTCCCTTACACTACGCCATGTTTACTAAGTGATTCATGATGAATCCAGACTATTTCAAAGACCTTAACCAGACAGTTAAATTCGCTCTCGCGGAAGATGTTGGCGATGCCGATATTACTGCCGAGCTAATCGATTCTAAAAATACCGCAACGGCTGAAGTCATTACCCGGGAAGCGGCTGTTATCTGCGGTCAGCCCTGGGTCGACGAGGTTTTCCGACAAGTCGATCCAAAGGTTAAAATCGAATGGCAGATCAATGAAGCTGATCTTGTCGAAGCTGACCAGCCGCTGCTACGCGTCAGCGGACTGGTGAGAAGTATCCTGACAGCAGAGCGTCCGGTACTTAATTTTCTGCAGACATTGTCCGGCACCGCAACGGCAACCCATCGATACGTACAACTCATCTCACACACCAATGCCAGACTGCTGGATACCAGAAAAACCATTCCAGGACTCAGACATGCGCAAAAATATGCAGTCTCAAAAGGTGGCGGCGAAAACCATCGCATGGGACTCTACGATGCTTTCCTTATTAAGGAAAACCACATCCTGGCCTGCGGTTCCATTAACAACGCAATCAACAGGGCAAGGCAACTCTATCCTGACCGTCGAGTAGAGGTCGAGGTTGAAAACCTTGATGAATTTCACAAGGCCGTTGACGCTGAACCAGACTGGATTATGCTGGACAATTTCCCTCTGGAAGATATGCTGAAGGCAGTGGCTTCTGCCAACAGGGGAATAAAACTCGAAGCCTCGGGTGGTATTGAAGAAGATGATGATCTGATCAGCATTGCTGAGACGGGCGTCGATTTCGTATCCATTGGCGCACTGACCAAACACTGCCAGGCTATTGACCTTTCAATGCGACTGCTCATCTAACGATCGATAATCTCCAGCAGCCCGACAAGCATTTCCCTGTCCTTCCTTTCACTCGCCAGGTGAAGAATCTTCCGGTAAAGACTCAATCTGTAATGTTGATAATCGTCATATTGCAGTTTATGAACGTAGTTACCTGCGGTATAGCGATCCCCTAAACTGCGGTAGGCAGGATAAAGTGCATTGCACGTCCCTAATCCACTGCCGGTAACAGGATAGTCGGCATACTGTTCGAACTCTGCCTGCCACTGTGCAAAACGCTGAGACCAACCAACGGTTTTGGCATCTAATGTATACCCCTCATCATGATTGGTTGCTTCCTCGATATCCCTGATACCGTATACCAGGAGCAGGCTTACTCCTGCCAGCACAAGTACGATGGACGTTTTTTTTCAAAGCGAAACCACGGTCAGGGAACACAACAGCACAAAGACCAATGCGGTCATGAAATTGAGATTACCAACTCGCGAATAAGCAGGTCGGGATGAGCAGCGCCAGGCAACACATACTTGAGAAGAAGCAACAGATTCTGGATATATTCAGTCAGGATAACATCTTGACAGAACGTTTAAAAAAAATTTCAGCACGTATCTTGAAAGGTCATTTGAAATCCTCTTCACGCCCAAACTGTTTGAGCGGAACATAATCAGGGAATGTCGCTGATTGATTCGTAGATCGTGACTCGTCCTCCCTTGCCCTTGCCCTCATCAGCCAGATACAGCCTTCCCGAGACAGCAACGGCAATTCCTTCAGGCTGATGATGTTGTTTCTTTTTCAGTTTGTGGTTGGAAATGAGATGGCCACCATGTGTAACTCTCGTTAGCAGGCGTTGTCTTGCCGAGACCAGATAGATAACTTCTTCGGTTACCGCAATGCCGGATGGGCTCATCTTCTCTCGATCCAGCTCATCATGTGAAACCCGCAGGTACTCGATCGTCGTTTTTTTTATTGGATCGAACAGGAACACCAGTAACTGAAGCTTATCCATCTCTCTGAAATTTGTCTTGCAGGCCAGAAACAGTTTGCCTCGAAATGCTGACAGTCCTTCTAACTCACAGATATCGGAGAGACCGGTTTCTGTGATCTCTGCAATCGCTACAGTTTCATGAAAGTTCAGTGAATTTTCGATCCGATGCAAGGTGCCTGTACTGGTGATGAGATAAATATCTTCACCTAAGAGGGCAATATCTTCAAAGTCGGCCCTGAGCGCAGGATCGCCTATTTTCAATATCGAGCTGATATCTCCTGTGAGAGGATCGAGCTCATATACAATGGCTTTTTCATCATTGTGAATAAAGACCCTGCCATCCACACTCAGCGCCAGTCCGGAAACCTCATTTAGACGTTTAGGTAATTTCCAACTCACGGTTTCATCTGCTAATACTGAGAATACAGGGAATAGCCCTATCAGGAACCCGAGCAATCCTGCTCTGACGGTGACTTTGAGATTACGATCTGTCAAACCGGTTGGCTTCTACAGGACCGGTATTCATCCAGTTTTGTTGTAAACCAGTGATTGACTGATACTTCATCACCATAGTCCAGCTCCCAGAATATCATCACTACATAGTTGAAGAAGATAGTGACAACAGCCGCAATCTCCAGGGCTTCCGTACCAGCTGCCAATCCTGCGCCAATAGGGACAACGATGTATATAACATCCAGCGTATCATCCAGGATGAGACGAAACCTGACAGCGGCAACAATCCCCGCCAGGCTGAATGCCAGTGCCAGTGAATTTTGCACAATCAAAACAATACCAGCCACGACCACAGGCAGTAATAGAATCGTCAGAATAAACGCCCGTTCTCTGCCGGTGCGTCGCTGCGCCCCCATATAGACCCAGGCCACGGGTTCCATTAACAACAGTACAACCAGAAGTGCCATACATAAGCCAATGGCATTACTTAAAGGTTCTCCATTGACCGGTGTCGCCTTGCCGGAAATGAACTCTTCGGCGCCTGATGAGAGGTTTTCCGTCCCGCCAAATGGCGCGTGTTCCGCAAATGCGGGGAAGAAATGTAACAACGACATGACAATTGCAAATAACACAATGTAATAGGCTGTGAGCTGCAATATCGGTTTGGCTGATTTCATAGGCCGGTCAGGATGGACTGTCTAAGATATTGCGGCTAGTGTAACAAAAAACCCTGGGGCATTAACGCCAAACTCAGTGGCATCCTTATAGGTAGGCTGCCTCAATTTTAATCACGCCGTTGAAAGTGAAGCAATTATTCAACTCATCGAGGTCTGCCTCGACAGCTGACAAAGATACGATTGCTGAAATCATGCTCCCTGACAGCAGGCAGGAAAAACTCTTTCGATACATCCCTAACTCGAATTTATATCATGTCTTAAAACGTTAACTTACTGCGCTGTTTCGCCAGCTGCTCTTAGTGCCTGACAGAGCAATTCAAGGTTACTTGCCAACTGCTGCTGATAGCCATCCGGCACCAGCTGACGATCTATCTTCAGGCCTGATTCTGCCGAATCGAGCACAACCAGAGCTGCTCCCGCATCCACAATCGCCTGCTTGATTTTTTCATCGGGTGGCCACTTGTGGATTACCGTCTTAATGTCACTTTCTCGCAGATATTCTTCAAACTCGCTCACATCACGCTCAGTCCAATGGATGTCCTGTTTCAGAAAATAGCCATCCACGAATAGCCCCATGTCTGCGGTCATGTACACAAACTCCGAAGCCAAAGCAAATAGAGTGACATCAGCGAGGGATGCGAACTTGTTTTCATATTCGCTTTTCAACGACAATATCTCTTTTCTGAAGGCGGTCAGATTAGCTTCGATCTGCGCGGCGTCGTCAGGGAAGATCGGATCTGGCGTAAATCCACGTCGGTTTTTCCGGATTGAGGGCACGGATACACACAAGGTATCTTGAAAGTGCAGTCCATTTATCAGGTTGAGTAAATCAAGTTATAATCACACTTATGCCGGAATAGCTCAGTTGGTAGAGCAGTTGCTTCGTAAGCAATTGGCCGTTGGTTCAAATCCAATTTCCGGCACCATATAAGCCCCTAATAACGGGCACTTTACAAGATTTGGTTGTTTTTTGACCAGCAATTGTGTGACGTCAGCCCATATGGCACCATCTGACCCTTCTTGCTAAGAGACACTTCTGCTAATTTAAATCGAAGCAGAGGAGTTTCAAATGAGCATGTCAAACACAGAAAAACACGTTAAGGACATACGACGCAAAACCCGCCGTAAGTTCTCATCAGAAGAGAAAATTAGAGTAATACTGGATGGATTGCGCGGTGAAGACAGTATTGCCGAGCTGTGCCGCCGCGAAGGCATTGCCCAGAGCCTGTATTACAAATGGTCCAAGGAGTTCATGGAGGCCGCTTAGGCCCGAGCCTCATAAGACATTGGTTGTTGTCTTATGGGCCAGCCCCCCAGAAAGCCCCAGACACGGCGGCACCCGATAAGACAAGCTTTGTCCTTTACAAAGGACATAATATGTCTTACAGGGTTAAGTATGTCCTATCGTGATTTTACCCTCAAGGAGATGGCGAGCCTGCTGGTTGAAGCGGGCGCGCCTGATGGTGTCTCAAAGATCATGAGGCGAATCCGCCATTGGACAAACGAGGATGTCCTGAAAACCATCGGGCAGAAGCATACGGGGACAGGGATTTCCCGTCGCTATTCCCACCACGAGTTGGAAAAAACCGCAGTATTGATCGAGGCTGCCCGGTACGGGCTGAGCATCAACCTGTTATGGAACTTCAGCGAATGGATGGATAACCTAGCCGAGGGCACCAATTTCGAAGAAGCCAGAAACAATATACGAAGCATTTATTTGACCAATGCGCGGACCAGTCCCTTTCACGGTATTTCGATTTCGATATATTCACCAATGTTCTGTTCTTCGCTGTCTTCTATGGTGTATACCATTTCATCAGCATCCAGCACAGGACCAACATTCTGTTCTTCGCTGTATTCTATGGTGTACACCATTTCATCAGCATCCAGCACAGGCTGGTTATTCGGTTGTTCGTCCGGTACCAGGTCCAACCCGTTCGCGTCTTGTAACGGCGCCTCCGCGACAATATTTGATAGAGTAAATTGTTCACCGTTTTCAGATTCTTTAAATGCGCTTTCTATTTGCGACTTCGTTGTATGTATGCTGGTTGAATAAGAGTCGAGTTTTACCTCTCTTTTTTCTTCAGCAGAGACAGCGAGTTTTTTTGACATCAACCAATAACTACCCACACCAAAAGCAGCGGCAAAAAAGAGAATGAAAGCTAGCTTGTTCATTACGGCAACACATCAATTCTTGTGACAACGCAGTATCCATTGTGCTTCTTATTGTCATCTAAAAAAACACTTATTTTTCGTTCAAGAGCGAAGGCCATCATGACCGAAT